>OCTW011600109.1_pt1 | contig 12352 bp, 11 predicted proteins | sample 1539671 | NCBI WGS metagenome assembly OCTW01 (sample SAMN02144230, study PRJEB22623) | gut metagenome | biome: sheep rumen | host: Ovis aries | place: New Zealand | reverse complement strand
CTTGGCAATTTCTTTTCTTGTGACGCCCTTGCTTCTTCTGATTTCCGGAAGCCTGCGCACAAAAAAGCTGGTTAATATTTTATTGACCATTCTATTCTCCTGCTTTGCCGTTTAATTCAATGGGCACAGCCTTAATCTTACAGAACATCGTCTATTGGGGTAATAGCAGAAAAGCCCCTGCTTGGACTAAAGTTCATACGATGCTCAAAGGACTCTACTGTATCCGATGCATCCAGACTTTGGAAATCCAGCTTGTCAAAATGCTTTTTTTCAAAATCAACAGACAGAATTTCCTTATCTCCATCTCGTGCATCTACAATCATATGTCTAAGCGGCAACAAAGCAAACATATCCCTGGCTATGCGTATCGCGCAACCACACACGTAATCTTGCAAGAGATCATTATATCTTGAGGCTTCCAATCCTCGCGCATTTCTCAGTACTACATCACTATTCACATGGAAGTGTATGGACATTTTCCTTGGATCGTCAGTCCCACATTCAAAATCACTACCATATTGCAACAAATCATCAAGCGGATTCAAATCTGAAATCACTTCAAAGTAGGTATCTATATCTCCGTCTAATATTTTCTCCGCTCGTTCTTTAAAATATGGTTCCGCATTTTTGTCAACCAGAACTCTGCGCCAATCTACGGTATTATCAGCTACACAATAGATATTTTTAATGCTTTCCTTTATAGCATATACATCAACCACAGGTTCTGCCGTCTGAGCTGGAATTCTGTAAGCAGTTTCCACCTGTCGTGGTGCCTCAACTCCGGTACTACGACTTCTGCTACCAGTCGTGCTTGATTCGGTATAGTAAAGCCCCGTTCCCGGAATACCGAAGGAATTTGTAACTCTGCCGGTGGTGCTTATGGTCTTATGAAAGCCCATGCCACCGATGCTTATACTTGCACTTTTGGCACCAAGGTTAAGCCTAACTCCTGGCATCAACTTAAAACTTTTGCGGAATCTCCACCCCATCAGTTATTCCTCCATATCTATATATACCGCTGTACAGTCATCATCAGAACCCTTTTCCTGCGCATATTTCACAAGCCTCTGCACCAATTTCTTGCCGTCACCTTCGGTTTCACCAAGACAATCCTCCATCTCGTCTATGGTTAAATATTCATGTATACCATCGCTGGTCATCAGGAAATTTGTATGCTCATCTTCCTCAAGAGGATATATTTTCACGTTGAGAAGAGAAGCTTTGCCTCCTCCAAAACAGGCTGTTATCTCATTTCTGGCAGAATAGTTCTCTGCCTCCTCCTCATTGAGCTTTCCTGTCTTCAACAGAAACTGGACGACTGTATCATCTTCTGTCAGTTGTTTCAAATAGCCACTACCCTGTATTGCGTATATGCGAGTGTTGCCAACATGACAGCAAACAGCATTACCATCTGTTTCCCAATGTATACCGGAAAAAGTAGCAGCCATCCCCTTGTATTTGTCTTTAGTCCCTCTCTCCAAAATTTCCTGATTAATTTCTTCGAAATGCGGCTTGTCAATGACCTCCATCGCTGCGGCACCAGCACAGACCATAACTGCTGCCACATCGCCTGCGGCATTGCCCCCCACACCATCCGCCACAGCGACAAAGCCTGTTTTTTCTTCAAGGACAAGAGACGTTTCACTTAAGATATTTCTATGCACTAGAACCCGATCATCACTGACATCCTTGCCTTTTCCCTTTTGCGTTTCAACGTAAATCTTCAAATTATTCACCTTCATTCCTTACAAAACTGCATTCAAGTGCAACTGGCGAAGCCTTTTCGTTGATTGCTTTTATTGTTACCTGTGCATTCTCATAAACATCATTATCAAATAGATACCGTGCCAATGGATTTATCAGGTAACTCTCGACAATATTTCCTATGCCGCGTCCGCCATTATTTAGGTTCCCGAGCGCAGCTCTAGTCAGCACTTCTTTTGCTCCCCCCTCTATGACAAGCTCTATACGCTTATCAGTGTACATTGTACGAGTTATTCTGCCGATTTGTCCGTCCAAAATAAGCTGGGCTACATCCTGCCGTATATAGTCAAATACCACTATATTTTCACCAATACGATTCAATATTTCCGGCCTGCCTAACTCCAGCTTGAAATAATCCTCAATTGCTTCACGAACCTTCTTGGACATGTCTTCGTAACTCATATCAATACTCACATTAGGGAGCCGTTCTCCCATTCTGTTGGTAGTATAGATTCCCAGATTACTCGTAAATATTATGATGCACTCAGAAAAATATACTGTTCGTCCCTGCCCATCTGTCATGCGGCCATCCTCCAAAATTTGCAAGAACTTGTCCAAGATAGATGGATGAGCTTTCTCTATCTCGTCAAACAGCAGAATGGAGAAAGGTTTATTGCGCACAGCATTGGTCAGCTGGCCGCCAGCCTCATATCCCACATAGCCTGGAGGTGCCCCTAGTAGTTTCTGATCACTATGGCTCTGGCTGTATTCACTCATATCAAAGCGTATGCAAGCATCTTCACTACCAAAAATTATTTCTGCCAATGTCTTTGCCGTCTCCGTTTTACCAGTACCAGTAGGGCCTGCAAAGAACAGAACTCCCTTGGGACGCCCATGTGATGAGCCTTGCAGACCAGAAAGTCCCGTAATAGCACGCTTGATAATATCCAAGGTTTTAGCATGGGCGTATGGCTGCCCCTTCACTCTAGTTTCAAACCTCTCCTCAGCATTGCGTATTTCATCCAAATTCAACTTCTTCCAAGGATTCTCCCTGATACCATACTTAAACAAGTCAACCACATCGCACATTTCGCGTATATGGAAACCTTCTTTCTTACAGAGTTTCCTGAGTCCATTTATTTCTGTAAAACTCATACCATCTGTCATAGAGACGAATCGATCCTGTATCTTACGCAATTCCTTGCCATTATTTTCATAAGCTGAAATATCTTCCCTATATACATCACGATCGAAGAATGAAGCAAAATTATCTCCCATGACCAGATTTTCCCGCTCCTCCTTGGATGGTTCATCAATAGATATCGTTTTGACATTGGGATTCTGAAGATAAAACCATGCAGGAAGGTCATTAATTTTATTTGCAATGATAATCAGCAGATTTTTCCGTATCACATGCTTTTCATCCATTACATCCTTGGCATTCAGTGAAGCCTTTACCAACGAATTATAAGCATCCACCTCATCCTGCTGCAAATTATCTGGCGATACTATGTACCGGGAAGCCATATTCATGATAATAACCGTTGATTCTTTACTCTGACTCAGAGCACGATCTACCAGTGGTGCAACACTTCCTCCTTGTGCACCACGGAAAGGAGCCTGGATGGCAGATTCATATTCCTTGCCATTTATGAGTGTGGCAAAAGCCTTAATCATCTCCGGATCTCTCTGATTATAGAACCCTTCAATGTTATCGTAATAGACCACATTCTGATATCCATAGTCCTTAAATAAGGAATACAGGTAATCTGTCAAACGTATAATAGAGCCCTTCGGAGTACTGCCATCCAAAGGATACTGATAAACGTCCAACACATTTCCATCCAGTATTATAAGTGGCTTAATCTGCATAAACAGTTCCAGTTCTCTATGCCATTTAGGGATATATGCCTCCTTGTCACTCATGAATGATAACCCCTTTCTTTTTTGCTCGTTGTATGAGAGCATCCTTAAATCCAGGTGTATGTATGCCTACTGAAACAACTCCATCGGAAGTAGTAAAATTCTGTATTTCATTGTTTTCTTCATGTATATAGTGTTCGTAGTCCTCTTTGAGACTTTCTTTGATTATCCAAATCTTCTGATTGGATGAACCACGCAATCTGACTCCGTTATTAAGAGATTCTTCATAAGGACCATCAATCAACACGCCAATCAAAGAAAGTGCCAGCTTCACGTCCTTACCCTGCATGCTTTCCAGCTCCTGCTTTCTATATCCGGTGTAGACCAATATATCATCTGTCCACTTAGAAATCTCTTGCAGCAAGGTCACCAGTTCCCGAGGCTGATGAAATGGCTCCCCACCGGTAAGAGTAAAACCTATCATTGAATCCCGAGCATGCAGAGGCCTTATAAGCTCAATAAAATCAGCCACTTGAATTTCATATTCATCTTTTCTATTCCAAAGCTCAGGATTGCTGCAACCAGCGCACCTTCTTGGACATCCTGCAAACCATATTCCGATACGTTTCCCAGGGCCCAGAACCTTAACAGGATAGAGTACTCTTGCTATATTCATTTCATGACACCAACCAGAAAATACGCCGCCTGCTCTTGCCTAGTACCATTTACTGTTATACCACCGAGGCCTAATTCATCACCTTTTTTAACCTCCACTCTGCCCTCAGGTATTTTTTCGTTATTAACATAGGTATAGTTAGTGGTGCTTAAATTCTCAATATAAAACTTGCCATTCTCCACGATAAGTTTAGCATGAATCCGGCTGACATAGGATTTCCCAGCCAAGGTTTCTCTCATAGTGCTTTCCCGGCCAATTACCGTTGTACCACAGGGTACAGGGAAAATACTATGCGTATTATATTCTTCCAGCACAAACTTACCTTCCTGCGTTGTGGGGCGTGGCACAGGCAGTATATCTGAAATGTCTTCCTGACATACCTGACACTTACGCATCTGAGGAGGGTTTACTGCACCACATAAGCATATTCGCACCAAGTCTCCCTGCTGCGTTCCTTGCTGTACTTCAGATTCCTTGGACTGCTCCTCTCCCTGATTAGCAGCTGCTTTTTCAGGATCAATCACTGGCGTACTCATTAGGTCGTAGGAACATGCGGCACATTCCATACTACGAGGATCGTTTTGTTCTCCACAAGCCGGACATATTTTACATAAACTCACGATAACATCCCCTATTCATCTACTCTCAGGTTTCTTGCGCTTACTATTTTTCTCTCACGATGCTCTTTCTCAGAAACAGCAATCTTATAATCCTGAGTATTGATAATTTGGGCATAATCTGCTGTAGGAGGAGACAATGCAATACGCTTGCCCACCAAGACACCTTTATCTGCCAAACGTTTTTCCATGTCCTTGAATTTATCACAGAAATGAAGCATTTGATTTTCCAGATAATTGGTTTCCATATCTGTGGGGATACGATCTACCAGATCTGTTTTCCCCATTTCCATGGAAATCTGTCCATCATCTGCATATGTAACATTTATAGCTGTATCCGCACCATAGGAAAAAAGCCTGCTGACAAAATGCTTTCCGTTTCTCTTTGTTACATCACGCATCCCCAACACGTCATAGCCCATTTCCTGCATAACTTCACCAATAGCCTGTTCAACATAAGATTTTTGAGCTTCTGCCAACGCTTGTTCTTCTTCCTCATGTATTAGTGACTTCAGCTTTGGAATTGCCTCCCGACCAAAAGCTACCATTTCCATAGATTCCTGTTCTCCATTTCTTTCTTTTGCCAGCCTATACTCAAGGCAAAGTTTCTGATACTCTTCGCCATAGGCCTCCCATTCATCCAGAAATTTTTCGCAGGAGCTTATAACCTTTGGCAATTCTATGGTGCAAAAAGATTTCAGCTGATGATTAGCATTAGCCATTTTCATCCTGGTGATAGCCTGATCCACAGCTCTCCTACATGACGGTGGCAGGCAACTATTAGCCTGCAGATCCAACAATTTGGCTATTGACTGCTTCATAAATTCTGTATGCGTCTCTTCTCGTTGCTTATTTTCTACCCGCTCCCCGACTTCAAACAAGCCAGCTATCTCTTCATCCAGCACCTTCTCCAGTTGTTTCCTCAGTCTGAAGGATTCATCCTGCAAGGCGGGGATCTTGGCACGAATATGTTCCTGTTCTGCCTTTATCTTCAATAGTGCCTCTTCCAAAATATCGTTATCCCCTGGCATAAGGCAGTCGTCCAATTCATCTAAAAGCTTATTTAAATTCTGCTGACAATTTTTTACCCTTTCTGTAAATTCTCCTTCATTAAGCCAGCCATTCCCGTCAGCAATGTCTTCGATTATTTCTGTTAATTGGCCCTTTGTCTCCACAAGTTCGTTCTTAAGCTCGTTCCAGTGGGCAAGGAGTTCCTGCCTTCTCAGCTGTTCTCGCTGCTCTTGAAGATACTGTTCCCGAAGGGCTGACAGCTCCTCTTCAGTCAAACTGTAAACTGTCACTTTTGGACCGCTCACATGATTACCTCCTCTAACAGTTCTCCCAGTGCATGACCTTTTCCCTGTACAATCAGCCATGCTTGAAATTCTGGTCTCAATCCTTCTCCATCATCTTGTATAAGCAAATCTGATAATGCATCTAAGGCCCTATCAGACTCACTCATGACAGACTTCACATAACCAATCAATTCCTCTACTGTCGAAAACTTCCCCTGTGGAATACTTAACTCCCGCACACCAGAATATAAATATCCAATTACATACAACTGAGTTTGCATAGCATCTTTATCTTCTGCTTTTTCCGCTGTAATAAATCGATCTTCAATGGCACGAATAGATTTTGCTCTTCCCTCATCATTCCTTGACACACATTTTTCTCTTATAGAAAATAAATGATTTTCCATGAAGGTTTGATAACTTTCCTGCCTCTCGCCATTGCCACTGCGCAGGTCTTCCATGAGCTGCAAACCGAGACTTTCCATACTGTCATACTGTTCTGTCATCCAATTAAATGTTTTCCTGTAAGGATTAAGACGATACAAGCATTGAAAGAAAGCCACATCCTCCAGTTGTCTTTTTTGCTTTCCCCATTCCTCCGCATCCATGCAGTAATTGGCCAACTCTGGATTGAATGTCTTGAAATGATTGGTTAGCGTGGAACGATACAATCTCTTTTTCCCATTGAACCAGTCCTTAGCCAAAGCCTCTACCAATTCTGAAACCCTTGTGTACTTATTGTACATAAAGGTAATAGGTGGCATAATGTCATCTTCTCCCAAGCCGCTGTCCTCAATGCCGCCTCCAGGAACTGTTACAGTTTCTCCTTTGCACCAACGCTTCACTTCGTCATAAGTCCATCGCCGGTTGGGATTTGTCTTGTCCTTGCGATTAGTTATATCAATGTATGTGAGCCCCGTAATAAGTTCCCTCAATCTGTCAGGGAAACCGTCTGGGAAGGGAATTTTCTGTATGGAAATGTATTTCTCAATAGTTTCCTTATCTGCACCTGCATATGGCGTATGACCACAGAACAGCGTATATATGGTAACGCCCAAAGAGTAATAGTCCGATTCCTCCAGAAATAGATTGCGGAAAGTTTCCGGCGCAGAATACTCTGGTGTCATCCCTGTCTGTGTAACCACCACAGTACTTCCACCCTCACGTACGGAGCTGATACCAAAATCAATAATAGCCACATTTTTTCTGTCATCACACAACATGATATTGGAAGGTTTCATATCTTTATGAATAATATCATGCTGATGAAGCACATGCAGACCTTCATTAAGGGAAGGAATAATCAAGTCTCGTAACTGCTCATAGCTGAATTTACGGCCCTCCAAACTTCCTTCTGCATAATAAGGAATTATTTCTACAGGAAACCCATTCCATTCGCCCGTATCATAAACACGAGCAATATTGCGCGCATCAAGACTTTTCAAGACTTGCAAAACATTATCTTTTATCGCAGCCACTCGACGATATATCTTAGCCACACACCTGCGTCCGAGATAGGAACAAATATATAACCGCGCTTCTCCCGTATTAGCTTTCAGTGGCTCCTCAACTATATACCGCCCCAGTAAAATCGTACCTTTATCTATGTCCTGTATTACACCATGTACATCCCTATTCAATGCTGTCATGGCCGTTTCATCAGTATTCAATGTACTGTTTATGGAAGTAGCTTCCCCAGCCAGGCTATTATTTATTTCTGTTTGGTCATCCATAACAGAGCGATTAACCTGTGTGTTCTCATTTATAATGTCATTATTTATTACCGTTGCATTCCCTCTAACGGGATTAATCTCTGTAGCTCCATCCCTGCTTGACATAGGATTCACTCCTTCTTAACAGCGAGAACTTCTGAAATCTTGCCTTTATGATCATCCAATACTGTAAAATACCAGCCACCATTGTCATGTACTATTGACCTATAATATTTGTGCTTGCTATCAGTAATAGCCTTAGTATCATTCACCGTAAGCGCATATAAGATGCCATCTTCCTGAATATACACATAATCACTATCTGCCCCTATCAGCCGTAAATCTGCAAAGGAAGCCTGATAGATCAATTCTGGCAACTCACCAGTTGTGGTAAATTTTATGATATTCTTGCCACTCTTAGCTATAATATCTCCATTTAGATAAAATGATTCGATATTATTGGCCAAAGTGTACTCTACCTTGTCTTTTAAATATTTTAGCTTTCCTTTGTTATTAAGATATAATATTGTATCACCACAAACTGCAAAAGATTTTACCCCAGCGTCCGTTATATATTGCAAAGAGTCCTTAGGTGACTCCAGGTTCAGTGAACATACTTTATCATCGGGATAACCTATGAAATATACTGTTGTCCCCACGCAATATACCTCACCAGCATTGCCATCATATAAAACTTCCTTCTTTGTGGTAGCCGGCTCATAAGCATATACCTTGCGATCTTTGTCGTCCCTGTATACTATCCTGTTACCGCACAGATTTAAATATGAAGCATTTGCTATGTTTTTGAAACCTGCCACAGCATTCTGTACCCCTGAATACTTCACGTTTTCCTTTATGAGGATTTTCCCTCCAGATAATAGCAAATTTATATCATTTCCTATTGTCCCATGATTAAGCCTGGAAAAATTATCCTTGTAACCCAGATTTTCGAAAGTTATCTGCTCGCCTAACTCATAGGCTGTTTCCTTTGCATTTTCAGTGCCAGCTACCCCAATTCCTGTAAAAATCGAAGCAGATATTCCCAAGGCAGCAAGGCTTTTCAGTAATTTTTTCCTTCCCACGTCTGTTTTCAAAGGATTCCCGCCTGCTGCATCCTTTTGGAGTTGCTTTAAGTATTCTTTTTTACTCAGAACCATTATCTTTCCCTCCAAATCCAGCAAGCAATTGCGACAACAATTATTCCTACCATGCTGACTGTTGTCCAATGTGATGATATATTGCCATACAGTCGTCCTATCCCCCAGGGAATAAGCACAAACATTCCCATAACAGTAAATCGCAACAATCGGAAGGAAAAGATTCGATTCTTCCCACTCTGAGCTTTTTCCTGGTATTTTTCCACCTGAGCGCGGTAATCTTCCTCGGCTCTTATGATTTCCTTTTGACTAATGCAGTATTTTTTTCCGTACATGAGATTAGCTATCGCTGTTTCATAATCATCACATTTTGCAGGTAGCTCAAGGAACTTATCACCTAATTCTTTTACAGTATCAGACTCAAAGATACACATACTGTCTTCAGGTGCAATATTGGTGTAGTTCTTCCCGTCTCCATTTTCAAGCCTTTTGGTAAGCCGTTCCAGTTCATCTCGTTTAAAAAACGAAGGACGATCCTCCTCCCTAAGTCTGGGACAGTACCCATTCTTAAGCGAATATATAAGATTTTGTAAAAAATCTTCTATAGCCGGAACAGCCTCCTTCAAATTCTTCAGTTCTTCTACACTATAAGTATCCAATGCTCCTGGTCTCAGCACAGAATCGCAGGCTTTCATAAATGAGGAACGACACTGCAATGCCTGATACTCCACAGAGTTAACAATAGAATTCATGAGACTCTGTTTGGCTAAATATTCATCATCCGGCTTACAGCCAGAAAGTATTGACAGCAACTTTGCTGACTTTTTATTCAAACCAATCACTCCTTGACCGTTTCTATTCCTGTTGTATCAGGCGGTACAGCAGTCCCCTTGAAATTACCTATAGCCTTGGACATATCCACCGTATCACTTGCCCCCATTTGATGAACCTGATTCATCACAGATGCATCAGGAGCCACATTACTATGAGATGAATGCGCAGGCTGTGAAGCTGCTCGCGTAACCGAACTTCCACCACCACCATACCCAGACTCATGGGAACTATGGGAGCTGTGTGATGTATGTGAGTAATGCCCACCACCACTCCTGTGACTAGAGTGAGACCTATGAGAGCTATGTGATCTGTGAGCAGCGGACACATCGTCAGCCATCAATAACCCCAGAATAAGCATCATGGAGCCTATAGTCATTACTTTGCTCAACGGGATATTGCCCTCTTCATCATAAAGAAAGTCATCTATCGTTTTCTGCACATGCGGAAATATAAAGTCAGACATTGTTCAAACCACCTTAATTAACGTTATTATTTACGCAAACGCCACCCCTCCATGACGTTTTGAAAGATTTCGAAGTATCCTTGTTGTACGTAACCGTACCATCAGGACGTCCATTTTTAAAGGTTCCAGAAATATAAGGGTACGTATCTGCTCCATACCGATATTCGCCATGCCCCTCCATTACATCGCTATTCCATTTACCTTTATATCTGGCACCTGATGTCCAAGTAAAAGTTCCTTCACCTTGCCTCTTGCCGCCTGCAACGTCTCCAGCATATTTGTTGCCTGACGCGTAAGTGATTTCAGCCCAGCCACTTACGGCTCCGTTGTAATGAGTACCATCCTTTAGTGTGAATACCACCGCATCCACACCTCCACTAGATATATCTGCCGAAAACTCCGTAAATCCATATTTACCTAAAGCTGCGCCGAGCGTCAAGTGACCCTTTTCCCATTTATCGTCTTTAAAAGTTCCAGTAAAGGTTACACCATCGGCAAAGGTGTATGTTCCTTCTACCATCTTATCATTCGCCCAGCTCCCTTGGAATGTATCGCCATTGCTCCAACGAAAGGTTCCCTTACCATTTCGTTTGGAACCCACAAACTCTCCATTATAGACACCACCATCTATATGCTGGAAAGTTCCTTCACCTATGTACATAGCCTTCTGTAAGGCTCCAAAATAAGTTCCTCCACTGCTTTCGGCGACAGTATAGCTAATTTCCATGCTATCATCAGTGGTATATTTCGATGGAGATGTTTGTGCTCTTAACACCCCAAAGACTGCCAAGAACAGCAGTAAAACACCGCCTGTCTGCAATGCCTTCATCCATATTTTCTTTCTCTGATTTGTTGCTACGTCCTTGAACTTATCCTTATTCACTATTTTCATGTCTCATCAGCCCCAATCCACGCGTGAAGGATTTTCATGGTCTCTTCATGCCCTTCTTCTATTAATTCGAACAGGTAATCCAATATTCCTTTATAGATCTTACACCGATAGCTCTCTGCTTCTACAGGAAAGATGTTTCCCGATGTAGCCAAATTAATAACCGGACATGTTCCGCAATATGGCTGGTATACACAATCTGAACACCCGGGTAATGATTCCAGTATAGATGCTGTACAAGTAACCGCACAGGTTTTGCTGGAAATCATATCCTTTAAGCTGTCCTCATAAACATTCCCAAGGCAGAACATCTTATTCCCAGCTTCAGCCACCATGCGGGCCTCGTCACAGGTATATACATTTCCGTCATAATAATAAGCCAACTGTCCCACACCTGCTCCGCAAGGTGAACGAAGCTCCATATAGTTCCGTGAGAATCCTTCAAGTATCTTTTCTAGGAAAATCACTGCATGATGTTCCTTAAACATATGTCCATGGCGATTTGTTTCCAGTATTTCCTCGAAGCACTCCCTATAAAACGCAAGAAATTCTTCTGGCGAATATCCTATTCTCTGCCAATCTTCAAACGCAAATCCTAACGGTGTCAATGGCCTAATGAATATTCCCTCCATTCCCTGCCTTAGATATTCATGAACGATTTCCTTAGCATAAGCAAAGGAAAGTCTTGTCGTTGTTTGGATTGCCCCGGGCCTAAATCCACAAGACCGAAGTTTCATCAATCCGTCCATGGTAGCTTCGTAGCTAGAACTCCCATTTCTGCAAATACGATTATTCTCCTGTAATGGCTTTGGCCCATCCAAGGAAGTACACACAGAAACCTTATGATCAGCAAAAAAATCAGCCATTTCTTCAGTCATAAGTGTCAGATTTGATACCACTGTATACTCAATGCTTTTATTACCCTTGCGTTCTTCTGCATAATTTACCATTTCACGAATGACCGGAAAGTTCAACAATGGTTCGCCACCTTGGAATTCAAAGGAGAGGTGCCTGTTAGGAGACTCTAGTGCAATATCGATAGCCTTTTGCCCTGTTTCTATTGACATAAAGCCTTTTTTTTGGGAACTATGATGCTGTGCCTGACAGTACACACAACTTAGATTGCATTGGTTTGTAACCACAAAAATATGCAACACTGGCCCCTGAAATACGTAACTTTTCATATCCCGCAATTTATGTAC
>OCTW011457768.1_pt1 | contig 12353 bp, 7 predicted proteins | sample 1539671 | NCBI WGS metagenome assembly OCTW01 (sample SAMN02144230, study PRJEB22623) | gut metagenome | biome: sheep rumen | host: Ovis aries | place: New Zealand | reverse complement strand
TTCGTGACATTTCCCCTCTCCATGAATGGCGAGGGGAAACTGTATGTGGCATTTGATTTGCTCTCGGTGCCCTCAATTCGCACCGTTCACCGGACGGTGCTCATTTCGGCCCCCTTGGAACCCACAATCAATTTGTTTATTCATTACTTTTCATAAACCCAGCCAATCCTTCTCTCGATGGGGCCCCTCCCCCATCTCTCTAAAGTATTTGTCTCTAAAGTATTTGTATTGACTTTAACCTCTACCTCTACAAACCAGCTAACACTCGTACTAAAAAAGTGAGCATCTTTAGATGCGAACAAATCCGTTTGTCAAAACAAGGATGGTGGCTGAGTCGTAACATGAGGGATGAGGTGCATTGCAGATTAGGGCTTGAATTTCGAATATAAATCGTTATATCTTTATTGGAGTTTCGGATCAAAGGTGATCCGGCTTCTTAGTGCCTTAGTGGCGCATCTTAACCATTTATTGAAAAGGAAGTTACGATGAAAAAAGTTATTATCGGCCTCAGCATTGCTCTTCTCGCTTTTGGTGCCATGGGTTGCAAGAAAGACAAGAAAGAAACCAAAACAGCAGCAGCCCCCGCAGCCGAAGAATTGCAACAGCTTGAGGCCAAATATCAGCGTCAGGATTCGAATGCTCCCGCTGGCTCAGATTTGACATGTAAATATGTCCTCATCCAGGGTGCTGGTGGTTCCTACACCATGAGCAAAGCCGAAGTGAAGACCTCTGGTCAGTGCAACTGGGCAGATCTCCAGGGCAAAGCTGCAACAGCTGGTGCAATCAGTGCCGCTCAGGCCGCTCAAGTCGTTGCCGGTGCCGCAGGTGGTGGACTTCCTGCCAGTGTTAAAGATAAATGGAATTGCACCGCTTACAATGTTGTGACCAATGCTCGTCGCGTTGGTGCACAGGATTGTGCTGATGGCAGCGGTACAGGTCAAAACATGGGTGCCAGCATTTCCGGCATCCTCGGCCTCTAATCTTATGATTCGTTAGAAAAACCCCTCCCTGGAGGGGTTTTTTTGTTGCTGTAAACGATGATTCACTCAATCACGGGTTTGGGTCTGTCCGAGATGATTCCTTTTTGAATCAGCGGCTGAGCTTCTTCCCATTCGGCGCTCGATATGCGATTTGCCTGTCGCAGAGCCTGCCCCACGACATTCATTTTATTTAAGCGTGAACTCGACAACTTGCCTTTGGCATACTGACGCCCAAAGATGATGGGATTAGGCAATATTGAGGCTAAAAAGAGCGATTCCCTCAGTGTGAGTTGTGAAACATTTTTTTGGAAATAGAATTGAGCTGCACTGCGGATGCCATAGACATCCTTGGCCCAATGGGCCAGGTTCAGATACATTTCGAAGATGCGCAATTTGGGAAGTTTCTTTTCCATTTGCCAGGTTAAAAACATTTCCTGAAATTTTCGGGATGCTGTTTTATCGTGGTTCAAAAACAGGTTTTTGATAACCTGCTGAGAGATCGTCGATCCTCCGCGTACAATCTTATCGGCTTTGAGATTGGCGATTAAACTGGCACGAATGGCGCGAATATCAAAACCCGAATGCGTAAAGAATTTGCCGTCTTCGGAGGCAACAAATGCATAGGCCGTGTGTCTCGGCAAATCATAAAACGATGTCCACTCTGGACGGCGCGGTCCTATGGTGATTGGAACCGTAGCTGCGTTTACTTTGACTTCGAAGGCATCACCTGCAAGAAGATTGAAATCACTTCTTGGATCATATTTGACCGTCTCGACCTGATCCAGATTAAACTCTACATTGAGTGCAAGGTCATCCAGATCACTTTCGTCATAAGCGATTCCCAATTGAAGACTGTACGGTCCTGAGAGTTGGTAGCCCGTAATGTTTGGCGCAAATCCGTTGGGGAGTGACGGGATAAAATCGGCACTTTCTCCGGAACTCTTTACGTTAAAATTGCACTGATAGCTGTCAGTCATCGTTTTCATGCGAGATAAAGTCGCATGGAATGGGATTTTTCCAAGCATGCCCTCGGCATCTTCGACTTCGAATGTTTTTTCGAGCAAATCAGCCCAGGCTTTCATTTTGATGGTACCATTGATTTCACTGATGGATTGCGAGGATAGCATTGGCGAAAAAATCGCCCCATGCTGAACGCCTGCATCGACATCAAACCATGCCCGTTTTTCGCTCAATTCAATAATGGCGCTGAAATACCCCGAAATGGGAAACGAATCAAATCTGAGTTTATCTACAAAATCTGCCGTTTGAAGAAATCTTGCGAGATCAAATTGTGATGTGTCAAAGGTGAATGCGAGTTTTTGATCATCGAAGGCATAACCTCCAAAGATTCTTGCCGTTGCCCCGCTTGGTTCGCGAAGCTGAATGCCGATTCCAATGCGATTGGCTTCTCTTTCGTGCAGTATTTCCAGTTGAGTGAATTCGAATAAATAGTCTCCGGACAGAAATTGAAGCGGAAACTCGTCCGAAAGATGCATATCGATTTGCCCATTTTCTATGACGAGCATATTGCGTCTTTCATTCCTGGCAATGCCAATGCTATGAAAACTAGCGGAATTTAAGGAGATTCCCTCTTCGTCCAAATGTGAGATCTCGGCATTGGCAATATGGATGGTATCTCCAATAGCAAGTCCATCGATCGAAAAATCGAGACACTCATTGGCTTCGGTGCGAATGAGACATGCGTGAATTGGAAGACCTTTGAGCTGGATATCTTCAATCGAGTGAAAAGTAATTTCATGTTCATAAACATGAACACTCACGTTAATATCATCCGGCAGTGTTGCAGTGACCTTGCAATTGTCACATCTTATGACAGGAATGCTGTGTGAATTTTCGGAAATGCCAATTCCAGTAACGATGTTGACTTCATCTTCATGAGCGGCGTGATTGGCGAGTGATTTGAGCCAGAGCACGTCGGGAGAATTGTCATCGCCAAAATTGAAATGTCCGTTCATTCCTTCAATTTCGACGAGAGATGCATCGAGATCTCCCACAAACATACCCATAAGTGCAGGGTATACCGTGACCGATTGAAATGTCAGCGGAGCAATATCAGGCTGGTTGGGAGTGAATGTGACCTGATCGAGAATGAGTCCGGTCAGTCCCATGGCATGAATATCGTCGAATGAAAACTGTCCATCGAGCTTTTCGCCGAGTTCTGCCAACTTGGGAGTAAGACGCGCTTTGAGGTACAGACTCGTCCGCAGCCCATAACTCACGGCTAAAAAAACTAAGAAAATACTTAGAAAAATGAGCAGTATTCGACGCCAGTATTGTTTTTTAGGCGTTTTATTTGTCGATGGGGGTTGTTGCTGTTCTTCCATAATGATGCTATGCGCTTCCCTGCGCTGCGTCGAATTTGACGCTCAAGGGTATAAAAGCGCACACTGAAGGTTTGGGCAAATATTGAGGGTTTGCGCCGCGTATGGTAGCATAGCGGCGCAGCGAAGCGTATCGCAGATAGCGTCGCACTCAACAAACAATCCATACCATGATAAAAAGCAAAACCATTCAGTCCGAAAATATTAGCAAATCTGTTCAGTCCAATCGAATTGCCCCCGAGGATACACAGAGCGTCGTCCCTTCGTGCATTTCTGCATATACACTTGAAAAGCCACTCGGCAGTGGCACACAGGGCAAAGTGTTTCTGGCGCGCCGAAATCTCGACGGCCTCGAAGTCGCCATCAAGCGCCTGAACATCGAATCGGTCAAGACCTGGAAGACTTACGAGCTCTTCGAACGCGAGGCAAAAGTTCTCAAGTCACTCGATATCGACGGCATTGCCACATTTTATGATGCGTTTGATGACCTCGAGGCCGATTCGCCATGTGCCTATATTGTGCAGGAATATATTCGTGGTGAGACACTTGCGAGTTTAATCAAAGCCGGGCATCGGTTCTCGATCGACAGGGTCTACGATATTATCATTCAGTTGTTAGATATCCTTAAGCAGCTCCACAAGCATACGCCGCCCATTGTCCATCGGGATATTAAGCCGTCGAATATCATTTTGCATCCGCTCGAAGGCGATAATTTTAAGGTTTATCTCATCGATTTTGGTGCCGTTGCAAACCCGCAGCTGCAGAGCGGCGGATCGACGGTTGCGGGAACGATTGGTTTTATGCCGCCCGAACAGCTCATGGGCAAGCCAGTCCCCCAAAGCGATATCTACGCGCTTGCGGCAGTGGCCGTAAACCTGATTACCGGCAAATCGCCGCAGGACATGCCGGTCAGGGATTTTCATCTGATCTTTGAGCCCGACATGCAATTCATGCCCGTGCAGGTCGTCAATACATTGCGGCACATGCTCGAACCCGATGTCGAAAAAAGGTTATCGAATCCGGAACTATTGATAGATGCCTTTACGAAATTCAAGCAGGGCAACTATGACAGTCTGCATGCGGATCAGGAAGAAATATCGAGTTCTGATTTTTTAAAACAAGTTAAAGAAGTACATTCTTATGCACAGCCGGGCAATATTGACCTCTGGCAAAGACTGCCAGATGAACGCCCATTGTATTACCCGTACAATGCTCGGGACATCCAGCCATCGGATGAAACGGAAGAGCCTCTGTGTTTTGGAACAAAGAGCAATATTTATCAAAAACAGTATAATATAAATTTTAGAGATATAGATAATAAATACAAACTACACACCAAAGGAGAAGGCGTCATTGGTATTGGAGACAGGCTTTTGGGTATATTCCTGTCTTTTTCCATGATTATTTGGATCGCAATTCCGCTGTTTTTTATACATGTAGGTATAAAATTTCATTTAATTCTCATTTTTGTGGGAGCCATTCCGGCATTTGGTTTACCTTATTATTTATTATCTGTTATCAAGAAAAGAAAGGCCAAACGAGCGACATTAGTGCGTGAATTTTTTACAAATCCAAGAAGCAACGAATCCGACAACGATTTATTTTATACGATACAAAAAAAAGGATGCAAAACCATCGCAACCATTGTCAGCGTTCAATATATCAACGTCTCAGATAACGTTTGTGAACAGAATATTTACACATCACAAATTGCAGTACATCAAAGACCGGAGTTTAAAGTTAAGTACAAGTTCAACCCACCGAATGACAGCGATCCGAATGATTTGGTCCATACCATTATTGTCCGTGAGCCACCAGAGTCATTTTTGAAAGTTGGTGATCCATTACCAATATTGTACTATATAAAAAGCGACGGCGTGGATGAGCATGTCTATAGCATCCCATTCCCGATTGTACTTTCGGATGTCGGGAAATTCGGCGAAATTTTGGGACAGAGTACGAGAGCAGTAGGGCCATTATCCTATATAACATACCATCAGCCCCCCAAAATTCGAATGAACCGCGTGCCGAATCAGGATGGAACCGGGGATATGATTACTTATACATTGGAGGATTAAATCATTTTTTTGGGGGCTATGTACGGCCATATTACTACTCAGCCGCCTATTTTTGTTTTTTTAACAAGCGGATTTGTTCGCATCTAACGATGCTCACATTTTTTCTGAATCATTCATTTCGGTTATCAAGAAATACCCAAAAACATGACCTACCACAGAGCGCTGTCAGGGATATTTTTACAACAAAACAATACTGAACGCACTTAGCCCATTTTTCATCAACCCCACTATGAAGGATACTTTATGCGAATCATCGGGCCAGCCATTCTGATTTTTTGTACATTCACAACATTTTCCTGCAATAAAGCGACAGTGGACCCCACGGTGAAAGAAGCTGTAGCCACCCAGGAAAACAACACTGCCGAGGTAGTTCCCATGGACAATTATCATTTTGCAGAGACGCAGACAGCATCGAAAGAAGATATCATCAAGGCACTTCAGGGCGAATGGTCATCGAAAGAGAACGGCTTTAATTATTCATTAAAAATCGAAGGCAATCAGATGACACTCGGCTACAGCGACCGCGAGCTGGGGCAGATCGAATTCGATGTCAAAGCCGGCATGCCGATTCGAATCATTCCCAAAACGCCAGAGTATGACTACCAAAAAGGGCGTGGTTACAGTGAATTCTATCGCATCCTAAGCATGTATTATGTCAATGACCGAATTACGCTCAATGTGCGCCCCAAAGACAGGGATGACGAACTCGAGGATGAGCTCGTCCTGAGCCGGGGTCTGACCAAAGAAGCACTGGACGCATTGGAAGATATCAAACCCAAACCCAATCTGATTTACAATACAGACAGCCCAAATACCGCAAAAACAATATTGCAGGCCATACAGGGCACATGGGAAGGCCGTGACAATTGCAACTATAAAGTGACGATCAGCGACAAAGATATAAAAATCTATTCACAGGCCAAAGAAATACTGTCATCTCAAATACATCTATCCAGCAATAATCCGGCACACATCGAGCTGGACAGCTATGATTTGGACAGCGGCAATATTAAAAATGATATATTTGGATTATATTATCTCGACGAAACGGCCATTTTATTGTCGATTCATTCCGATTTTATGAACCACAAGTTTGAATATATTTTGCGCAAACCGGAATATTTTGGACGTTATATCATGGATAAAGCGATCATTCCCGAAATCGAAGGAGACTGGAAGGATCAGAATGGAAACGTTCTAACCATTCACGGGAATGACATCGAGTATGACGGTCGAAAAGATACATTTCACATAGTAACACGCAGTTTTTCCGATAAGAAAAACAAAAGGTATTATATTGTCAGCCAGTCGAACGAGGGTTATATTTTTGGCGGTATGTTCATGCCTATCGAATATCATAACGGTCAACTCTCGACGAGAATTCAGATCATGGATGCGCCATCACCTGAATTTCGATTTACACATGTAAAATAATATTGCGAGCCGTAGAGACGTGTCGTGACGCGTCTCAAGGCGAGCGGCGAGTGCGTATCGGCAAAGCCGATAGCACCGCACATAATATAGATTATTTTAACATATATGATTCCATGCCCAAAATCTGATCCGTTGTACGCAGGAAATCATCTGTCAGATTGACATGATAGGGCAAGCGCATCTGTGCATCGACTTCACCGCATTCAAATTTCAAATATGTATATGTCGATCCTTCGTTACCGGGCAATGCCAGGAATTGATTGAGTTTTTGTATATCTTCTTCGGTATTTTCTTCGCGGATTGTAAATTGTATATGTGTGACGCGTTTTGAACGAACATCCGATAAAAACTCGACATTATCGACCATGATTTCTATCTTTCGGGTATCTTCCTCGCCATCATTTTCACCCTCGAATTTAATCGATCCCGTCATCACAACGGGAGATTCATTCTGAAATTTGTCTTCGCCGATGCGCTCGAGTGTTTTCTGAAAACATATAAAATCGACCTGTCCATTGAGATCTTCGATAATACCGCTGGCGAGTTTAAATCCGGATTTTGTGGTACGCACTGAGGCGCCTTTCATGAGGCCGCAAATTGTGACTTTGTCGCGTTCTTTACGCATGGATAGATCCGAGGTGTGGTGCGATGAGAACAAATCGACTTCCTGTCGATAGTGATCGAGCGGATGTCCCGAAACGAAGTAGCCGATGAGATTGAATTCATTTTCGAGCACGGTTTCTTCAGACCATGGGGGTGCCTGCATATATTTTTCTTCCATCGCAGCCGATTGTTTGGGGGCTTTTGCTGCAAATAATGAGAAGAGCGACGTCTGACCGGCACTGCGATCTTCGCGGGATTGCTTGCTGCGGTCGAGTGCATTCTGAACGCTGGCAAACATGCAGGCGCGTGCCGCACCAATATCACCGATGTGCCGCAGTTTTTTGGGCCATATCGAGTCGAATGCCCCGGACATGATGAGCCCCTCGATGACGCGCTTGTTTACGCGGGCATCGACGCGCTCACAAAAATCGAAAAGACTCTTGAAAGGGCCATCTTCTTTGCGTGTTTTAAAGACCGACTCGAGCGCGGCCTCGCCAATACCTTTAATTCCGGCCAGTCCAAAGCGAATATGGCCGCCCGAAACGCTGAAGCTCATTTCGGATTCGTTGATATCCGGCGGCAGAATCTTGATGCCGCGTTTGCGTGCATCATTAATCGTTCGAATGACTTTGGCAGGGTTATCCTGGTCGCACGTCAGGTGGGCGGCACAATGCTCGACCGGATAATAGCATTTAATATAAGCTTCCTGATAGGTCACGAGCGCATAAGCCGCCGAGTGGCTCTTGTTAAAGCCGTATTCGGCAAAACCGCGGATAAGTTCAAAGATATCACTGGCCTGTTCTGCGGGAATCCCATTCTTGACGGCCCCATCGACAAATTTGTCCTTTTGTTTGGCCATTTCTTCGGGCTTTTTCTTACCCATGGCACGGCGCATGATGTCTGCCCCGCCCAGTGTGAAATTCGCAAGAACCTGTGCGGCCTGCATAACCTGTTCCTGGTACACAAAGACGCCGTAGGTTTCCTTGAGGATATTTTCGAGCAGTGGGTGGGGATACTCAATTTCCTGAAGGCCGTGCTTACATTTGACGAAGGTATCGACCATGCCCGTTCCCAACGGACCAGGACGGAACAGGGCAACCGCAGCGATGACGTCTTCGAAACAGTCGGGCTTGAGCTTGACGAGCAGCTTGGTAAATGCCTCCGATTCGAGCTGGAACACATTGAGGGTATTGCCCGAGGAGATCATCTTATAAACATTGGGATCATTGAGCGGAATCTGCCCCAAATCGAGCGGTTCTTCGCCTTTGGCGGCACGTGTGCGATTGACATGTCCCAGGGCAGTCTGCAACACCGTGAGCGTCTTTAGGCCTAAAAAGTCGAATTTGACGAGCCCCGCCTGCTCGACTTCGCATTTGGCATACTGCGAGACGAATTCGCCTTCTTTGCCGCGGCATACGGGTACATAATCCCAAAGCGGCTCTTCGCTGATGACTAGCCCGCAGGCATGCATGCCCGTCTGGCTGAACAGATTTTCGACCTGCAGGGCGAGGTGATAGAGCGTCGCAACGCGCGGATCCTCATCGACGAGCTTTTTAAAATCGGGATTGCCCGGGAACCCCTGTTTTTCGTTGCCGGTGATATTCTGTTCGAGTGTAATCTTGGGATTGTCCGAAATCATCTTGGTGATGTTTCGAAGCTCGGACGGCAGGAAGTTCAGCACGCGTCCGACGGCATTGATGGCGGCCTTGGGTTTGAGTTCGCCAAAGGTCGAAATTCGGGCGACATTATTAATTCCATAATTTTCGGTCACATATTTGATGACTTCACCGCGCTTGTCTTCGGCAAAATCGACGTCAAAGTCTGGCATGCTGACGCGCTCGGGATTTAGGAATCGTTCGAACAGCAACGCATAGGGCATCGGGTCGAAATCGGTAATCGTCATCGAATAGGCGACGAGCGACCCCGCGCCCGAACCACGGCCAGGACCGACGGGCACGCCATGACTCTTGGCCCAATGGATAAAGTCCCACACAATGAGGAAGTATCCGGGGAAATCCATGTGCGTAATGACGCCGATTTCGCGTTCAAGTCGATCCCAGTATTCCTTTTCATCGACTATTTTTCCGCTCTTTTTAAAACTTTCGAGTCGAGCGACCAGCCCATTGCGCGCAACCTCCTTAAAATACTCGTGAATGCCCTGCTTGCGGTCTGTAATCTGGTGGGATTCCATGAATTCCTTGGGCACTTTGTACTGCGGCAAAAAGACGGGCCCCAGCCGCACCGGACAATCGACTTCTTCGGCAATTTTTACCGTATTCTCACATGCCTCGGGGCAATCCGCAAAGGCCGCATACATCTCCTCGTCGCTCTTGAGATAAAAATCATCGACGACATATTGTTTCAGCTCTTCGATCTCGACACGCTTTTCGAGCGCCATGCACACCAAGACGGCGTGCGCCAGTGCCTCGTCTTTCTTTAAATAGTGGCAGTCATTCGTGGCAATGAGCGGCAAATCGAGTTTTTTCGAAAGTTCCTTGTACCGCGCATTGACCAGCTTTTGCGGCTCGAAAGAATTGTCCATCATTTCGAGATAGAACTGTCCCGGCTCGAACGTATCGCGCATCATACGAATGACACCTTCGACATCGCCGTTTCGCATGATCGTCTGCGCCAACTCGCTGCCGAGGTCGCCGCTCAGGATCGTCAGTCCCTGTGCGCGAGTTTTGAGCCACTCGAACTGAATCGTCCCAATTCCGGTCAGTTCATCATAATTCTCGATATTGGCTTTCGACAGCAGCTCGAGCGCATTCTTGTAACCATCGAGCGTTCGGCAAATCGCCGTCAGATGGTACATTTTATCGGGGCTGTCGGGGTGCACGCCCGTAATGTTGAACTCGCATCCCAAAATGGGCTTAATTCCTGCCGCTTTGGCCTTATTGATAAAATCGACCGCACCATGCATGTTGCCGTGATCCGTCATTGCGGCGGCCTTGACCTCGCGACCTGCAATTTCGCTGCACAACTGCTTGACGCGAATGGCACCATCGAGAATACTGTATTGCGTATGGACATGAAGGTGGACAAATCCGGGCATGATTCCTCCTCTATGTTGTGCAATCATTTACAAACGGATTTGCTCAGGTCTAACGACCTTCGCTTTTGGGAATGAGAGCAACGCGATCTACGAACCAAGCCATTTGCAAAATGGGCATAAAACGAGACCGCGCCGGGTGAGGACGCGTCCCCCGGCGTGCAGTACGCAGTCCGAGAGACTGTGATAATCTTATAAGATGAAAAAATTGTTTTTAATAGCTTGCATTTCATAAAAGTATTGTTCAGTTTTTGGGCGTCCTTGTGCTCGGCAGCCGCCTCGCCCTACGTCCGCCATGTTTCGGCCTATTTGCTGCGCAAATACGGCCTTCACATTTTCATTTTTGTGAAATCCCATGATTCTCATGAACCAATATGTCCAATTTGGATGTGACACATAGAACAAATTCGTTTCCCCAAAAACACTTTTCTACAATAAAACCAAATTGACACAGTCTGACAAAAACTTTATTAATTGATGTAGAACAGCTCAATGAGAGCGCAAAATTATAAGAGAGATGTATGCGAATTCTTGGAACAATAAAAAACACTTCATGGGCTATGCCTTATACTATTAACACGCCCAATTCTAACCTGATGAACATTTTCGTTGTTTATACATTTTTAGCATTCATTTTAATAGGATGCAGCTTAACAGGATGCAGTTCAGACTGTACTTCGGCAGTCATCCTTCATGACAATGACTGCAATAACATATCTGAGCTATTCCCGATCAAGAATACAGAGGCTTATGATTATGTCGACTTTAACGGTTCTGTTGGGATTAAACGGATTCGAAGCAAAGAAGAACTCATAGAATATATCGCTCAAACAAATCATACAGGTTTATCCTCAAACACCAAAGATTATGATCATTTCGATTTCGATAAATATCATATTATCGGCGCTGTGTTTTATGATAGTTGTTCCAATCAAAAAAAATATATTCAATTCTGTGACGATACATTGCATTTCGAGTCCGAAGATACTAAGCACTGCCTGGATGACGCATTCTGCCATTCGAGACTGATTCAAATTCCCAAAGGCACGTCTGGCGTCCAGTTTGGGGACATGCCGGTGATACACGTGGAATAATTCGCCCCCATTTTTATAGTGAGCAACGTTAGTTGCGAACAAATCCGTTTGTTAAAATAAAAAGACAGGTGGCTGAGTCGTAACGGTTTCACTCCCTTTGTGTAACAATCCTGTCGAAATTCACTGAAAAAGGTGTTAAAAGGCCGCCGGTTTGGCCTTGTGGCCACGAACTGTGCTCGCGTAGAGCGATCATTTTAAGGAGTTATCTATGAATTTTCAGGATTTGGTGCTGACACTGCAAAAATATTGGGCCTCACAGGGGTGCATCATTCAGCAGCCATACGATATCGAAAAAGGTGCAGGCACGTTTAACCCGGCGACATTTTTCAGGGCCCTCGGGCCAGAGCCCTATTCGGTTGCCTTTATCGAGCCCTGCCGCCGTCCGGTCGACGCGAGATATGGCGAAAACCCGAACCGCTGGGGAGCTTACTATCAGTTCCAGGTCATTTTAAAACCGAGTCCCAAGGACGTGCTCGACCTCTACTTTGGCTCGCTTCGTGCCATTGGCATCGACCCGCTCGCCCATGACATCCGTTTGGTCGAAGACAACTGGGAAGCGCCATCACAAGGTGCGTGGGGCTGCGGCTGGGAAGTCTGGGCCGACGGCATGGAAGTCACGCAGTTTACTTATTTTCAGCAGGTAGGCGGCATTCCTTGCAATCCGGTTACTGCCGAAATCACCTATGGCCTCGAGCGCATCTGCATGTACATGCAGAATGTCAACCGCATCCATGATCTGCAGTGGGTCAACGACATCAAATACGAGGATG
>OCTW011541616.1_pt1 | contig 12354 bp, 7 predicted proteins | sample 1539671 | NCBI WGS metagenome assembly OCTW01 (sample SAMN02144230, study PRJEB22623) | gut metagenome | biome: sheep rumen | host: Ovis aries | place: New Zealand | reverse complement strand
AGCAGGTGCATTCGGCTTATATAAATATTTCAAAGAAAAATATAAAAATGATGAATTTAGACGTGTTAACGATAAGAAGTATTTAAAGAAAGCCATCTTATTTGGCCTTGGCTTTACTGAAATCGCTGTCGCTATCTTATTTATCATCATGAGAGTAACTGGATTTGCTAACACAATCGTGGGCTTCAATCCAACCGATCCTCTTTTGATTGTCTTTGCGATAGCAGGCCTTATTATCGGCGGTTATTTCATTGTCTTATTAGTCAAATCAATTAAAACAAGCAAAGAAAGAAGAAAAGCCATTCGTCTCAGACTCAATGAAGATGTCCTTGACGATGGTACCAACTAATTAGTTGAAGGAGTTAATTTATGGAAATTAGAATTAAAGAATTAACAAAAATCTTCCCTGGTGATCCAAAAAAGAATATCCGTGACACAATCGCGGTCAAAGACCTTGACTTCGTCGTCAAAGATGGTGAATTAGTAGGTTTATTAGGTCCTTCAGGATGTGGTAAGTCTACCACCCTTTATATGATTGCAGGTTTACACAATCCAACTTCTGGTGAAGTGTGGTTCGGCGATCAAGAAGTGACAAACTTGTCTCCAGAAAAAAGAGGTATTGGCTTAGTTTTCCAAAACTACGCTCTTTACCCACATATGACAATTTATAAAAACATCGAATTCCCTTTAACTAACTTGCAAGTTGAAGTGCCATTGGTCACATTCTTTAACTACATTTTGAACTATGAGTACAAGATGAGAAAATCCGATGTTCAAGCTGGAATCGTCAAATCAATCCGCTCTTTAGCCAATAAATGTGGCTTTAGCAAGAAACAATTTGATGTGAAATCTTCTCTTGAAGGCGAACTATTAAAAATCGTGATTAACCTCAATGCAGTTTCACCAAGTTCAAAGAAAATGTTTGAGGAAAATATGCCAAAGATTGTTAATGTTAACCTCATTAGCGAGCAAGAAGAACAAGCCTCAGACGCTTTGTTCGATACAAACTTCAGAGCGACAATCAACAACATTGCCGATGATGAAATGGTGGAGATTAATGTTAAAGGTCGTTTGGGTAATTCCTTCAAGACCAGCATGATCGATGAAACCATTGGTGGTTTAAAAAATGCTGCCAATCATCACGGTGGTAAAGCTGAGGAAACAGTTATTACTAAAACACAACACGGTTATGAAATCATGGGTCGTGTCGTTGCCTTACCTCACCAAAAATTAGAAGATTGTGTTAACGCCATTAAAGAAGCGTATCCATACGACACATTTGGCTACACAATTACCAAAGTTATTTCTAAATCATTAACTTTATATATTAAGAACTTCTTAAAACAAAGAAAGCTCGCTTTCTCTGATTACAAAGTTTATTTCGACAAGAAAAACGTCAAAGTGTTCTTCAAACTCTTAAAAGCGTCAGAAGAAGATGCTAACGCCGCTTTAAACGCTTTAACTGAAGAACTTAAATTATCAGATGTCGAAAAGATCACCGCTCAAGCAGTTGCTCACCGTAAACTCACAAAAGAAGAGAGACGTGACATCATTTACGAAACCGCTAAACTCGTTCAAGTTGATGAATATTTGCAAAGAAAACCAAATCAATTATCCGGTGGTCAACAACAACGTGTCGCGATTGCTCGTGCTCTTGTTAAACACCCACGTGTCTTATTATTGGATGAACCTTTATCTAATTTAGACGCGCGTTTGAGATTACAAACCCGTGAAGAAATTAGACGTATTCAACAAGAAACAGGCATTACTTCTGTGTTCGTTACCCACGACCAAGAAGAAGCAATGAGTATTTCTGATGAAATCGTCGTTATGAAATTAGGCGAAATGCAACAAATGGGTAGACCACAAGACGTTTACAATAGTCCTGCTAACTTATTCGTTGCCCAATTCTTGGGTACTCCACCAATCAATGTTTTCCAAGCTAGAATCGAAGGCAAGAAAGTAATGATCGGTAGTGACTGTGTCATGGAATTAAATGAAGACCTTGGAAACAAGGACATTTACGCCGCTATTAGACCAGAAGGCTTTATCCTTGCTGGTAACAACGATAAGAACGTGCTCCGCGGTAACTGCGAAGCTGTCCAAGTTATGGGTCGTGATATTTCCGTTATCGCTCATAAACCTGAATGCACAAAAGGCACATTCAGAGTCATTATTTCTTCTGACGACAAAGTCGCACCAGGAGAAGTGGCCTTTAAGATCAAACCACATAAGATTTTCTTATTCGATGGTGAAACAGAAGAACGCATTTATCTCAAATAGGAAAGGAGGGTAGTATGGGTATTGAACTACTAAACTTTTTAAAGAAAAAGAAGAAAAGTCAACACTCTAATGGTGGTGGTTTAAAAACCCTTGAACCTGAAAAAGTACCAGAGTATACACCTGGTGTTCAAGAAGATGGCAAAGTCATTCGTCTTGTCAGTAATCGCAAGGTAAATAAACCATACCGTGTCAGCGGAATTGATGATGTAGCAAGCAAAAACAACTGGAAAGCCTGGCTTTATCTTGCTCCTGTTATCATTCTTGTCGTTATCTTCCTTCTTTATCCTTTAATTAATACCATGTTCATTTCATTTACCAAAAACTACAATTACACAACTGGTAAATATGATGGTTTCACGCTTGAAAACTTCGGTGTCATCCTGCACATGATTCCTTATAAGAGTGCTGGTGGTGATGCTTGGGAATCAAGCTTTACGAGTAACGCTATTCCAAATACGTTTATTATCACGTTTGTTACAGTCCCTGTTTCAATCGCTCTAGCGTTATTAATTTCTGTCTTATTGAATTCCATTAAGGCATTCCAAAAATTCTTACAGACAGTATTCTTCCTACCTTATGTCACTAACGCCATTGCTATTGGTATGGTGTTCTCAGTTTTATTTGATGATTCAGGCTTAATTAACTCATTATTTGGCCTAAATACACGCTGGTTATGGAATACACCAACCCATATCGCGATGGTGCCATTATGTTTATTCATTGTCTGGCATAGCATTCCATTTAAGATTTTAATTCTTTTATCCGGTTTACAAGGTATTGATAAACAATACTATCAAGCCGCACAAATCGATGCTGCGCCAAAATGGAAGACATTTGGTCGTATTACAGTCCCATTATTAAGCCCACAAATCCTCTATTTGATGATCACATCATTTATTGGGGCATTTAAAGAATACAACAGTATCGTTGCTATCTTTGGTAAAAATGGTGAGACTCAATCCGGTAAGAAGAATATGTACACGGTCGTCTTCTATGTCTATGACAACATCGTGCAACAGACATCGTTTGCTGCTGCGGCCGCGGTTTTCCTGTTCGTCATTATTTTGATATTCACATTCATTCAATTCTGGGCCAGCAGCAAGAGGGTCCATTACTAGGAGGGTAACTTATGGCAGAAGAAGTTTTAAAACAAGAAACATACGTTGACTTCAAGAACGTCAAAGTTAATAACCACCTCGTTCTTTCCATTGCTGAGTCCAGCAAAACAGTTGACCAAATTAAAACCGCTGAAAAAGTCAGCAAAATTATTTTTACAACCTTAACTTATATCTTTATCGTCGCTTTAGCGTTATTAGTGATTTTCCCATTCTATTGGATGATCATCACTTCCTTAAAGACATTTAATGAAATCACTCAAGAAAAGCAAACATTCTTCCCGTCTGTTGTCATGTGGAGCAACTATGTTTACGTTTTCCAACACTTTGATTTCTTTACTTATATGAAAAACACCATCGTGGTCGCTATTTTCTCCACAATTGGTACTTTGTTAACAACGGTATTCGCTGCCTTTGCTTTTGCTAGATTGAAATTCAAAGGTCGTGAAGCGTTATTCTTAGTCTTCTTAGCGACAATGATGATTCCAGGTGAAATGATGGTTATTTCTAACTACATTACCGTTGCAAGCTTTGGCTGGATTACAAACTCCACCCATACCCAAACATTAACAGAAGCTTATGCAGCGATGATTGTTCCATTCTGGGTCTCAGTTTTCCATATTTACTTATTAAGACAAAACTTCAAACAGATTCCTAACGAACTCTACCTCGCTGCTAAAGTCGATGGTAAGAGTGACTGGTCTTATTTATGGAAAGTAATGGTTCCTTTAGCGGCACCAACACTTATTTCCATTACCATTCTTAAGTTCATGGGTACTTGGAACTCTTATGTGTGGCCAAACTTAGTCACTGAAATTCCTGCTTATCGTTTGATCTCTAATGGTCTTCGTGAATCGAGCTTCCAAAATCCAGACTTAAACGCCATAGAATACGGTTATCAGATGGCGGCCTCCATCTTGGTCACTGTTCCATTATTCTTATTATTCGTCTTCTTCCGTAAATACATCATGAAAGGTGTTGGAAGAGCGGGTATTAAAGGCTAAACAAGTTTTAATCAGCCAACGGTTGTTAAAAAAATAAAAAACGAAACAAACGAATTTTTCTAGGAGGAGAGAAAATTATGAAAACATATCGTTTCCCAATTATTCTCGCAGCATCATTACTCAGCTTAGTTGCTTGTGGTGGTGGTAACGGCGGGAATGATAATTCGTCCAACGTTCCAGGCGGTAATAGCGAACCTGAAACCGCTAGTTCATCTGAAATTGATCATAGTTCTGCTGATGTCAATCCATCTTCTTATGATGGTGGTTCTAGCAGCGCTTCATCACAAGAATCAGCTGCTTCTAGTAGTAGTAACGCTGGTAGTTCAAGTGATGCTGGTGGTAGTTCTTCTATCGATGATTCAAATGCCATCATCAAAGAAGAAACAAACATCACCATTTGGACAACTTATAACGATTCCTATCAATCAATTCTCAATAACGCGATTGATGAATTCCAAAAAATGGAACCACACGTCCACATCAATAACGTCAAACAACAAGGTAGTTACGATGATTTAAAGACCATGTGCGTTAATGGTTTTGCGGTTGATAACTATCCAGATATCGTTGCCGCGTATCCTGACTCAGTTGCTGACTTCATCAACAACTTTAAAGCCCTCGACATCGAACCATATATGACCAATAGTGAATATGGTTGGAACGAAGATGACTTAGAAGATATTCCAGAAAGCATTATTGAAGCTGGTCAACATTACGCCATGCCTGGTACATATTCCTTACCATGCTCAAAATCAACAGAAGCAATGTATTATAACCAAGACGTTTTAGTCGGTTTAAACCTTGCTCAATATGATGCCACCATTAACAACGGTAGACCATTAAACGATGCTTATTTACAAAACTTAACCTGGGAAGAACTCTTTGAAAAATTAGTTCCTGCCTTAGATGCCTATGATAACGCCCAACCTGCGGACAATAAGATTATTGACCGTACTACTTATCCTGACTGGGCATGGGTTGGCTACGACTCTGATGATAACTTATTCATCACATTAGCCGAACAATACGGTTATGGTTATACTTCTATCGACCAAATTACCGGTAAAGGTATTATCGATTTCAATAATCCAGAAATGAAAGCCCTTATGAAGAAATTTGCTGGTTATAACAAGAATCACTATTTCACCACAAAAGGCGTTATTAAAGAAAACGTTAACTATCGTTCCACAAAAGATGCGATGTTATTTTCCATCGGTTCTACAGGTGGTGTTAAATATCAGTTCGATAGTGGTAACGCTCACAATGTCGGTGTGGCGATGATTCCACAAGCCGCTGGTAAAGCCAAAAAAGTCATTTCTCAAGGTCCAGACTTCGCTTTCTTAGATCACGAAAATGAAAATAGAGCAATCGCTACATGGTTATTCTATAAGCTCTTCACAAGCACCAAATACAATTCTGCTTGGGCCTTAGCCACAGGTTATTCCCCAATTAGACTTTCCGTTATGGAAACAAAAGAATATTTAGACTACGCTGATGCATCAGATAAAGACGACTACACAATTGATAGATTGTTCGCTCTTAATGCAACTTACGCTGTCAACGCTACTGAATACTTCTTCACTTCTCCAGTATTCAAAGGCAGTTCCGAAGCTCGTAACCAAGTCGGTACAATCTATGCTGCTTGTGTCACTGCTGGTGATAACTTAGATAGCCAAATTGATGGTATCTTTACTACCGCAGAAAACAATACAAAATTAAAAATGTAATTATTCTCATAGGAGGAAAAAACTATGAAAAACATCAAGATGAGAACCATCCTTCTCGCCCTTCCGCTTATTTTAACGGCTTGTGGTGGAAATGGTGGCCAAGAAAGCACACCTGCTACTTCCAGTAACCCTGATGCTAGCAGTGAAACAAGTCAAGATAGCCAAGCTAGTAGTGAATCCAGCCAAGCTGGTAGCGATAGCCAAGCTGATAGCAGCCAAAGTGGCACCGCTAAAAAAGTCACAGTTAAGTTCTGGCATACTTTTGGTCAAACCGTGCAAGACGCCCTTAATTCCAAAATCGCGGCATTCCGTAAATTAGTTTTAGACAACGATAACGTGGATGTGACTGTCGATTTAAAGTATCAAGGCGGCTATGACGACATCGCCAAAATGATTAGCGATGGTTATGGTGTTGAAAACACCCCAACTATGGCGGTTGCTTATCCAGATAACGTCGCTGACTATATCGATATTGGTAAATCCGCTAACACTGAATTTGTTGTTAATTTAGATAGTTACATTAATGACAGCAAAATCGGCTTTGGTAAAGAAGCTTGGCTAGGCGATAAGTATGATGAAGAAGACTTCGTTGAAGAATTCTATAACGAAGGTAAACAATATACTATCGAAGGCACATATTCATTACCATTCTTAAAATCAACAGAAATCATGTTCTATAACATGGACGCTCTTGTTGATGTTATGAAAGGCTACAAACCAGAATTCAACAATTCTAAAACCAAGATTACAGAATACATGTCTAGAATATCTTGGGATGAATTCATCAATCTTTGCACATATGTCAAAGATAACTGTGTTGGTACTGATGACTACAACATGTTAGAAGTCCCAATGTGGTATGACAGTGATGCTAACTTATTCATTAGTAAGATGTATCAAAACAATATCCCATATTCTTCCATTAATAACGGCGTTGGTAGAATTGACTTTGAAGATACCACTAACTTCAACAAAGTAGTTGATATGTTAGATGGTTTCAGACAATTAGCTAAAGGTGGAATTATGACTACTAAAGGTTTGAAAAACAAATATGGTAGTGATTATTTCACCAGTGAAAAATGCCTTTTCTCCATCGGCTCATCCGGTGGTTCTGGCTATAACTTCCCACAAGCTGATGCCTTTGAATTAGGCGTTTGCCGTGTTCCAGCGAGCAACAATAAACCGCTATATGTTTCTCAAGGTCCAACACTTGCCATGTTTAACGATAAAGGTTTAAGCCAAGAGGCTAATGAATTAGCAAAAACATATGCTTGGAAATTTATGAAATATATCACAAATGGTCAAGCCAATGCGGAAATCTGCGTTAATGGTTCTGAAGGCTATATACCAGTCAGAAATAGCGCTTATGAAACAGCGTTCTTCCAAGAATTCATGGAAGAGGGCGAAAAATATGCCAAATGTTATAAGGTCGTTGTCGATGATATCAATACAGATGCTGGCTATTTAGTCTCGCCTGCTTTCAAAGGCAGCGCTGCCTTAAGAAATAACTGTGGTACATTATTAACCGCTGCTCTTAATAAAGAGAGCAAGAATGATCTTCCTACTTTAGTGACAACAGCGATTAATGATACCAAACTTAAGATGTAAGGAGGTACCATATGGCAAAAATACGCAAAACATTATTAGTTGCCTTATCTGCTATCGCGCTTTCCTTTGGCGCGGTTGGTTGTGGTGGAACTACTCCATCAAGTAATCCTGAAGGCTCTTCTTTAATCCCTGGTGATTCTTCAGCAGGAGAAGTCGATTCTTCAAACACCAATCAAAGTCAATCACAAGGTGGAGAACAATCATCAGAACAAAGCAGCAGTAGCGAACAACAATCAAGCAGTCAAGGACAATCCTCTAGTAAAGATCCTGTTCCAGGAGATGAAAACTGGATTGACTACGCAAATAATGGCACGGTCACATTATCTCTCGATTATACAAACAGAGATTTCTATGTCGATGGTATTGGCCAATTTAATTTAAAGACTGCAATCGATGGTGATACCGCTCACTTTACTCCATTAAAAGATTCACTTAACAAAGGCACAATGAAAGCCCGTTTCTTTGGTATCGATACCCCAGAATCAACTGGTAAAGTCCAAGAATATGGTAAAGATGCCTCTGATTACACCAAAGAACAACTTAAAGCTGCTGCAGAAAACGGCACAATCGTTATCTCTAGTGCGCAAGATGGATATGGTGAACCAAATCCAGATAGTACAGGTGAACGTTATGTCTCTTTAGTGTGGATTAACTTAAATAAGAAAAACGCACCTAAAGAAGAATTAACTCTTCTCAATCTTATGATTGTCCAAGTCGGTTTATCTTGGGTTAAAAACGTCCAATCCATGCCTCAATATAGCGACACCTTCTATGCCGCTCAAAGACAAGCTGAGACTTACAAATTAAAGCTTCATTCAGGCGTCCCTGATCCAAGAATTAACTGGGGTGATTATGTCGATACATCCCTCGTTGATATGAAAAATGAAGTGGCAGCATGTTTGGCAGATCCAACTAGACAAAATGCTTATGACAACGCTAAGGTGAGAATCCAAGGTACAGTCTGTGGCTTTATTAACCATATCTTATATTTAGAAGACTATGTTCTTTATGATAAGGATAACCCAGCTCTTGGTGGTGAATATGTTGGTATCAATATTTTCGTTGGTATGAACGATATTTCTTCTAAATACACTAAACTCAACACATATTTACAAGTTTGTGGTTTAGCCCAATACACCGATAACTATGGTTTCCAAATCACCGATACACAAGGTCGTTTCCCAGTCGGTTCAGCCACAAGTGATAGTGATGCGCAAATCATCTACACTCCAGCAGAAAACGAAGAAACTGAACATAACCTTATCGTTCGTGACTACACACTCAATCAACTCAATCAAATCGCAGATGCCACAAATCCATACAATTTGGATCCATTAAACTGCCGCGTTAGATTAGTTGATACTGCTGGTGAACCACTCAAATTAACAGTTAGTAGAGTTTTTGTGAGCAGTAGTACTGCGCAAGAAATCACTTTATACTTCAGCGGTGCTTCATTTAACGCTTATCTTCCATTTAACTATAAAGGCGATCCTGATAGACCAAGATATCGTTGGGTTAAAGAAGAAGACTTTAAAGGTGAAGAATTCACCCTTACCGGTACATATGTCTTCCATAAGACAAGTAACGGCAATATCAAATTCCAAATCGTTCCAAATGGTCAAAACGATTTAGTCTGGTGCCCACAAGAAGCCTAGACTTACTAATATAAGGAGGCAAGAACAATGTATTGTAGTCATTGCGGTAAGAAGATTAACGAAAATGCTCTTGAAAAGAAGCAATCTTCTTATGTCATTAAAGATGAAAATAATGAATTAGTCCCTGTCGATACTGATCAAAAGGTGGAGTACGTGTGTCCAAGATGTGGGCATTTAATCCACGAAGATTTAAACGATGAAGAGATGAAATCTTTATCTCGTGCAGCGCACAGCCAATTACAAAGAGGGGCAAATAGTTTTGCCTTTGGCATGGCTTTCAATCTTATCGGCATCATCATTGGCATTCTTGCCTTTTCATTCTATTTGCTATCCTTCGTAAGTTCGGGTGGTAAGAAGGTTTTGGATACTTCAAAATCAACTTTCCTCGTCTTCGTAGTGATGGGAATTATGGCTGTTATTCTTTTAGGGTTTGGCATCTATAACACAATCGTCGGTATTAGTAAAAAAACCGCCTATACCAAACTGTTAAAAGATTTAAACAACAAAACCTTTGTTCAATAAGAACAAGGGATATATAATAAGTTGTCTGTAATAAAAAGGAGGTTATATGAAAAACAAGATTTTATTACCAATCTTATTGCTTGCTAGCATGACCGTTGTGGCATGTGGTTCAAGCAACGGAGGCAGTAGTGAAGCTCCAGCTGATTCTTCTTCTCAAGTCGTTGAATCATCTTCTCAAGAAGAAGTTTCTTCAAGCGAACAAGGTACTTCTTCAAGCGAACAAGCTTCATCTTCACAACAAGCTTCATCCTCATCCCAACAAGCTTCATCCTCTGAACAAGCTTCTTCATCAGAACAAGCTTCTTCAAGCGAACAAGCTTCATCCTCACAAAGCAGTTCTTCATCCGATACAACTGTTTATGGTGTCACAATTAATAACAAAGACCAATTAACTGGTGATTGGTACAAGGGCACAACACGCTCCCTTGATATCGCATTGACTCCAGCAGCCAATCCTCTTCAAGAAATCCAACGTAAAAACCTTGTTATCACTTCTTCTGACACAGAAGTCGTGGCCATCACAGGTTTAGGCTTAACTGCTTTAAAGAAAGGTCCTTGCAAAATTACCGTTACTTACCATGGTGTTTCCGATTCAGTTGATGTCAACATTTTGTCCAACTCCGCAGTCGATAAATACCAAACAACACACGAAGGTACTGCAGAAGACCCATTCGATAATGAAGACGCAATTAAAGTTGCTACCGCTTCAAACTACGAAGGCGAAGATTACTATATCAAAGGTAAAGTTCAATCCTTCTATCACGCAGCTGGCGTTAAAAAAGGCGATAAATACATTTACGCTAGAGGCGATGGTGCATGTTCTTACTTCTTAGAACCAGCCACAGCAGGTGGTGCGAAATTTGAAGTTTATAAGTGTTATAAAACAGGTGAAAAAGAAGCCTCTTACTTAACAGAAGATGATATCTGGGTCGGTGGTACTGCTGTTGCTCACGGCAAACTCACCACATATAACGGCCAGGCCGAAACATCCGCTGCTACATTTGTGAGCTGCGAAGGCAACAAACCAGCCACAAGACAATTGCTCGAAAAGACATTTGCTGAAGTTATGACAGCTGGTGCTGCTTTACCAGATGGTGCTGACTCTTACGACTTCTACAAATTCCAAGCCTACGTTTCCGCTAAAGCTGGTAACGATTACTACGTTACAGCCGCAAAAGGCGAAGCTTTGGTCAGTGGCAAATCCGACGATGCTCATGGTAAGAGAGATATCTATACAAACGCTATTGAATTATACTTCGGTAATACTGCTCCAAGCGAAGCCCTCGCTGGCAAATTATTAGAAGGCGCGAAAGTTGAAGTTACAATGATTGCCAAGAATTACCATGGTACAATCGAAAACTTATTAACATTTGCTGACGATGACATCACTGTCCTCGAAGCTGGTGAAGCCTGGAAAGTTCCAGAACCAGCAGTTACAAATAAGACAATTGCTGAATTCAAAGCCCTTGCAAATTCCAAAGCCCTTGCTTATAACGTCACTGGTCAAGTCAAGTCTTGGAAGAATGAAACAGCCGCAAAAGATAAATACGGCAACATGGTCTTAACAGATGGTGAAGGCAATGATTTAACAGTCTACGGTGCTACCGCTACAGCAACAGCTCTTGCCTGGGATAATGCTTCTTCTTATGCATTTACCAACCCACAAGACTTCTTAACAAACGAACAAACAGCCGCTCTCAACATCGGTGATACAGTCACAATGAAGATGATCCGTGCTGACTATAACGGTGCTATCCAAGGTACTGGTGTTATCACAAACATCACTCCTGATGAAGGCCAAGGTGGTGGCGGTGGTGGCGAAGAAGAAGTCCAAACAGTTGTCGCCGACTTCTCCCAAAAATTAGCCAAACACAATGCTTATACTGACACATGGACCTATGGCGATTTCACAGTCGCTGGTGGTGCCAATAATAATGGCGGATGGGCATTTGTCAAAATGGGTGGTAAGAGCGCTACAATTTCCGCTGCAGGTCACCCAGGTACATGGATTAAGACAGATAAAGCTGTTGCTTATTCAGTTGAATCCGTCACTATTAAATTTGTCGGCAAGTGCTACAACCAAGCTGATGAAAAAGCTACAGTTAAGATCGAATCTTATAGCGATGCAGCCTTAACCACAAAAGTTGCCGAAACTCCTGCTCAAGAAGTTCCAGCCATCACAACAAATGATGGTGTTGAAGAATTAACATTCACATTTGCTGCTGCTCAAGCTGCCAATTCATATTTCAAAGTTAACTTTGATATCGTTAACACAACCACATACAATGGTGTTGTTGCCTTAGAAAAGGTCACATTCAACGCTGCCTCTGATACACCAGCTGAAATCGCCCAACCAATCGGCACATTCTTTGCTACCCCAGAACTTACTGCCGGTGGTCAACTCCCAATCTTAGTGCAATTAGGCGATAACAACGCTGTT
>OCTW011616421.1_pt1 | contig 12356 bp, 10 predicted proteins | sample 1539671 | NCBI WGS metagenome assembly OCTW01 (sample SAMN02144230, study PRJEB22623) | gut metagenome | biome: sheep rumen | host: Ovis aries | place: New Zealand | reverse complement strand
GAAAAGGTCAACATCCCGTTCCACGTGGCGGAGGATCCGCTCCGCGCCGTGGCCCGTGGTACCTGCATCGCCCTCAAGAACACGGACAACTACTCCTTCCTGATGCGCTAGTATGCCCAAAGAGAGGTCGATTCTCCCCCGGATTATCAGTGCAGCAATCTTCATCCTGATGGAGGTTGCTGCGTTGCAACTACTCTCGCACAACGCGACGCTCCAGCAGATCTGGATCGCCCGGGCGGCGCACGGGGTGATGGGAACCGTCTGGGGCAGCACGCAGAAGGTGGCGAACTACTTCAACCTGAGGAAGATCAACGAAGACCTGGCCAAGGAGAACTTCGAACTCCGGGAAGAGCTGGACGCCTACCGGAGCGAGGCCCATGCCCGGCGCATCGACTCGATGGGGGTGGCTCACGGCCGCGTGCAGGGCTTCGACTACATCCCCGCGGAGGTCATCAAGATCAGCCGCAACAAGCAGCACAACTACATGATCCTGAACAAGGGATTCGAGGACGGCATCCAGGAGAAGTCGGGCATCATCACCCGGAGCGGAGTCGTGGGCATCGTGGACGCGGTGAGCGCCCATCACGCCTACGCCTTCTCTTTCCAGAACAGCGACATCTCCATCAGCGGACGCCTCGGCGACGAAGGGGCGACCGGCCTCCTGATCTGGGACGGCGTGCGCTCCAACGGCGCCATCCTCCAGGAAGTGCCGCTCCAGTACAAATACGAGGTGGGCGACACCGTGTACACCAGCGGCCATTCGCTGGTCTTCCCGCCGGACATCCCGCTGGGCCTTGCCGGTGAGGCGAAGGTCATCAACGGCGCCACCAACGAGATCCGGGTGGACCTGTTCCAGGATTTCACCGCCATCCGGTACGTGACCGTCGTCCATAACACGGCCTTTGACGAAGTGGAGGATTTCGGCCTATGAGAAAGAACACGTTCTTCCTGGTGTATCTCCTCCTGACGGTGGTCCAGATGCTCATCTGCAACTACTTCCACCTCACGCCCTATGTGATGCTGTCCATCCTGCCGGTGATGGTGCTGTGCATTCCGCTCCGCGTCCCCACCTGGGTCACGATGGTCATTGCCTTCGCGACGGGCTTCGTCGTGGACCTGCTCTCCGAAGGGATCCTCGGACTGAATGTCCTCGCCCTCGTTCCCGTGGCCTTCGTCCGGAAAGAGGTCATCCGCCTGATCTTCGGCGGCGAACTGTTCGCCCGCAAGGAGGACTTCGCCGTCCGGAAAAACGGCTTCGGAAAGGTGCTCATGGCCATTTTCCTGGTCCAGGCCCTCTTCCTCGCGATTTATATCTGGGCCGACGGGGCCGGCACGCGCCCGCTCACCTTCCAGGCGATCCGCTTCGGCGCGTCCCTCGTCGCCGGAGTGCTGGTGTCCCTCCTCATCATTGACATCCTCGCCCCCGACACGCGCAAATGACCACGGACCGCAGGCATATCAAACTCCTGATCGGTCTGGGAGTGGTCGCCGTCGTCCTTCTGGCGAAGATTTTCTCCATCCAGGTCCTGGACGAGCACTACAAGATCGACGCGGACATCAATTCCACGGTCCGGGAGATGATCCTCCCGACCCGCGGGGTCATCTACGACCGGAACGGGAACATCCTCGTGGGCAACAAGGTGGCGTACGACATCCTCGTGAATCCGCGCGAGGTGGAGGCTTTCGACACGCTCGCCCTCGCCGCCGTCCTGGACGTGACGCCGGAATTCCTGCGCGGCAAGATGGACGAATACCGCCGGAACCGGCGCAAGATCGGTTTCCAGAGCGTGACGATGCTCAAACAGATCCCGGCCGAGACCTACAACCGCTTTGCCGAGGTCCAGTACCGTTTCCCCGGCTTCCGGGGCCAAGTGCGCGGCATCCGGGACTACCCCATCAACGCCGGCGGCAATCTCCTCGGCTACGTTTCCGAGGTGAACCAGGCCTATATCGACAAGCATCCGGGCGAATACCGGAGCGGCGACTACGCCGGCATGACCGGCATCGAAGCGGCCCGCGAAAAGGAACTGCGCGGCGAGAAGGGCTATCATATCTTCCTCCGCAACTCGCACAACCAGATCGAGCAGCCCTACAAGGACGGCGAATTCGACAAGGAGGCCGTCCCGGGCCACGACATCGTCACCACCATCGACGCGAATCTCCAGCAGTACGGGCAGGAGCTCATGCAGAACAAGGTGGGTGCCCTCGTCGCCATCGAACCGGGTACCGGCGAAATCCTGGCCCTGGTGTCCTCGCCGGGTATCGACGTGGACCAGCTCGCCGACATCGGCAAGCACTACGACGAAATCGCGAAAAACCCGTACAGGCCCATGTACAACCGGGCCGTGCAGGCTTCCTATCCCCCGGGATCGGTCTTCAAGCTGGTGAACGGACTCATCGGCCTGGAGGAAGGCGTCCTGCGGCCGGAAATGATGTACCCCTGCAACCACGGCTACCACTTCGGAGCCGGGCACAAGCTGGGTTGCCACGGACATAAATCCCCCCTGAACATGGAGGAGTCCATCATGATGTCCTGCAACGCCTACTACTGCTATGTCCTCAAGAACATCCTGGACAACAAGAAGTTCAACGGGGACTACGGCGAGGCGATGGACCATTGGCACGACATGGTCACGAGCTTCGGGTTCGGCACCAAGCTGGGTTCCGACTTCCCGAACGAGTTCAGCGGCAGCATCCCCACGGCCAAGACCTACAACCGGGCGTACGGAAAAGGCCGCTGGAACTCCACGACGGTCATTTCCCTGTCCATCGGCCAGGGCGAGATCCTGGCGACGCCCATGCACCTGGCCAACCTGTGCGCAACCGTCGCGAACCGGGGCTACTACTACATTCCCCACATCATCAAGGCCTCGGAAGGCGTGGAGATCGACCCGAAGTATTACGAGAAACAATATACCAAGGTGTCCCCGGAGCATTTCCCCAAGGTCATCAAGGGGATGTGGCGGGCCTGTAACTCGGGCGCCGGCATGGGCGGAACGGCCTGGGTGGCCCATATCGACGGGCTGGACGTGTGCGGCAAGACCGGCACGGCGCAGAATCCCCGCGGCGCCGACAACTCCGTGTTCATCTGCTTCGCGCCCATGGACGATCCCAAGATCGCCATCGCCGCCTATGTGGAAAACGGCGGATTCGGCGCCACGTACGCGGCTCCGATGGCTTCGCTGATGGTGGAGAAATACCTCAAGGGCGAAGTGAAGCGGGAAGACCTGGAAAAGCGGATGAAGGAAGCGAACCTGATGTCCCGCGTGAAGAAGGATTAGGACGATGATCGGAGAGAACACACATCAAAGGGGCCTCAAGCAGTCCATCGACTGGAAACTGATCGGCGTATATGTCCTGCTGGTACTGATCGGCTGGGTGAACATCTACGCATCCATCCACTCCGAGGATCCTGCGTCCATCTTCGACTGGAGCGTCCGCAGCGGCAAACAGTTCGTCTGGATGCTCACGTCCTTCGGCCTGGCCGGGCTCATCCTGTTCGTACTCCCGCCCCGGCTCTGGGAAACCGCTTCTTTGCCCATGTACCTCATCGTCTGCGCCCTGCTGGTACTGGTCATCTTCGTTTCCAAGGACGTAAAGGGATCGCATTCGTGGTTCGAGCTAGGTCCGGTCAAGTTCCAACCTGCTGAAATATCGAAGATTACGACATCTCTCCTTCTGGCGTCGGTCATGAGTCGGCAAAACTTCAAGATCACCCAGTGGAAGGATTTCCTTCTCGTGGCCGGCATCATCGGCGTGCCCATGCTCATCATCGTGGCGGAGAGCGAGACGGGGTCCGCCCTCGTCTATGCCGGCTTCATTTTCGTCCTGTACCGGGAAGGTTTCTCCGGCTGGTGGCTCGGACTCATCGGCCTGGTGATCCTGCTCTTCATCACGACGCTCACCATCAGTCCCTATACGTCCATCCTCATCCTCATCGGCATCCTGACCCTGTGCAACGCCTTCATGGGTCCGCGCAAGGAGTTCTGGAAGCGGCTCGGAACCGGCATCGGTTTCGTTGCGCTGATGTCCGCCCTGCCCTGGCTGTGGGGGATGCTGCAGGGTGCGGTCCAGGACCATCTGGACTGGATGGAACGGGTGGCCTGGGTTCCGATGGCCCGGGAAAGCCAGACCTACCGGTGGGCCTTCCTCCTGAAAATCAAGCCCCTATACATCCTGCTGGGGCTCAGTTTCCTGATCCTTCCTTTCCTGGCCGTCCGCGCCTTCCGGCAGAAAGACGGCTTCCTGGGGCTGTCGCTGGCGGCTTTCGTCGTGGGCGTCGCCCTCGTTTTCTCCACGGATTTCATCTTCCAGAACGTCCTCCAGGACCACCAGCGTTCCCGCATCGAAGTGCTGCTGGGCATGAAGGAGGACCTCGCCGGCGTGGGCTACAACGTGAACCAGTCCAAGATCGCCATCGGCTCCGGCGGACTCACCGGCAAGGGTTTCCTGCAGGGAACGCAGACGGCCTTCGGCTTCGTCCCGGAGCAGTCCACGGACTTCATCTTCTGCACAGTGGGCGAGGAATGGGGCTTCGTGGGCTGCCTCGTCGTCATCCTCCTGTACGTGTATCTGATTGTGCGGCTGATCCTGGACGCCGAGCGCTGCCGGGAAAGCTTCAACCGCATCTACGGCTATTGCGTGGCCTCCTGCATCTTCATGCACCTGTTCATCAACATCGGCATGACCGTAGGCCTGATGCCCGTCATCGGCATCCCCCTGCCGCTCCTGAGCTACGGCGGCTCTTCCCTCTGGGCCTTCACGGTCCTGATCTTCATCTTCGTCGCCCTGTATAGGCAGGAGAAGAAGTATTTCTAGTCTTCGGGAAGGCCGATACGGACGGCGGCCGTGTTGAGGACGTCCACGAAGCCGATGCCGTCAATGATATTGCCAGGAATCGTCACGGGCTCTGTCAGGACGGGATTGTAGCCGTTTGAACGGACGGTACGGAGGGCGCGGAGATACAAATAAGCGTCCTTGCTGCAGCCATGAACCTGGACTTCAACGGAAAGGGAGATTTCATCAGATGTCGGCCAAGGCACAAACCCATCCGATCCAACGCCATAACTCCTTATAAGAAGATCGAACAGATAATCCGAATCGGCCCCCGGATAATAATACTGCCTGGAAGAATCGAACACCAGCCGGGCCGGACCATCCCGGAACAACTGGTCCGAGAAGGTCTCGAAACGGCCGTCGCCCAGGTAGTCCATATAGTCCATGATGTCCAAATCCACATCCGTCAGGGCCATATTGCCGTCCAGCAGGATGGGGTCCGTCAAGGAGGAGTGGCTGATCATCGGGTAACTGCGGCGTACGACAGGGATGTCAGGCCGTCCGTCCTCGAAAGAAAATGTTCCGGTCACTTCTTTCACCAAGTTCAAGGCGTACCAGTTGTCCTCGCCTTTCCGGTCCGTCATATCGACGGTGAACCGCACCACCTCTTCGCTCCAATCTGCATGGGTCACCGTAGTGTGTGTCGTATCCGCCTTTTCCACGATTGGTGCGGCCGGCACGGTCAATTCCGGCGTAAATGCCTTGTGACCCGCTGCCTCCACCTCCAGCACAACGACATCGCCGACCGTGAAATCAGCCTTGAAGCTGACCGGCAGCTGGTGATACTGAGCACCGCGAGCCTTATCGTCGGAATGGGCCGACGCCGAAGCCGCAAGCGTTCCATTGACATAGCAGCGGACTGTCGCGTCCCCAACCCCGGAGACGGTTCCCCCTTCACTCAGGGATACATATACGGTCTGCTCTGCCTCCCCCGCATACAGGAACCCCGTCACCATCAGTTTCGGTCCGGCCTCTCCGAAATCGTAAGGAATCTCATTCTCGCAGGCAACGGCCGCCAAAAGGGCTATGAATATCAAAAACCTTTTCATACTCAGAAACTTCTTGTATAACCAACGGACGGGAATATCGGGAGGAGCGTCAGTTTGACCAGCTTGCTCTTCACGATAAACTGGCTGTCTGATCCGCTCTCGTCCGCAAAGGAGGACATGTAGGAATCCGTATCCCGCACGACGAAATTGGGATTCATCCGGTTATAGACATTGTAGATGCTCAGGTTCCAGACGCCTTCCCCGCGCCGGTGTTTCCGATGGAAATTGAAACCCAGGTTCAACGTATGGGAGGCCGGGAGCCGGTAATTGTTCCGGGACGGAACGTACTCTTCCAGAAAGAGTTCCCCGCTGGGGTTCACCATCACGACCGACCGCTCCGGAATCGTCGTAGTCCCTCCGGAAGCATAAGTCCATGTCGCGCTCAGGTCGAACTTTTCATTGAACCTGTGATTGACGACCAAGTTCACGTTATGCCGCCGGTCGTACCGGTACGGGAACCATCGCCCGGCGTTGATGGTCGGGAAGACCCGGTCGCTCCGCGAGAGGGTATAGCCCAGCCAGCCGGTGGTTTTTCCCATCGTCTTTTCGATGAAGAGTTCCAGGCCCATCGCCCTTCCCCGGCCCGTCTCCACCTTGTTCTCCCACCCGTCGGAATTGAACAGGAAGGACACACCGTCCTTGTATTCCAGGACATTATTCATCTTCTTCCAGTATCCCTCCAGGGAGAATTCCCAGCCGCGGAGGCCGCTGTAATAGAAGCCCAGCGAATACTGGTCGGCGGTTTCCGGGGCGATATCCTTCGTGATCGGCACCCAAAGGTCCAAGGGCAGGGAGACCTGGGAAGAGGTGAGCAGATGGACATACTGCGACATCCGGGAATAGGAGGCCTTGGCCGACCAGTCCTGCGCCAGGTCCACCTTCGCGCTCAGGCGCGGTTCCACCGAGAAGTAGCTCTTACCCTGTGTGTTAAAGAGGGAAACGTGTAGTCCGGGATTCAGGGTCCATGCCTGTCCCAAACGGATGTCATCCTCGGCATAGAGGCCGACCTCGTAGCCGGTCTGACGGGAGTTGCTCTTGAGGTGCCAGGTGGTATCGACCTGGACCTGCGTGTCCATGATCTGTTGGTTCACGTTGGTGAGCGTCTCCGGGATGAAAGTGTGATGGGTATAGCTCCCGCCGAAATGGATCCGATGAGTAGGGACGGGATTGTATTCGAAGTCGGTTTTCAGTACCCAGTCCCGCATGCCGGAGCGGTAATCGAAACGATAGAGATTCCGGTCGGAGAGAGTTCCCCCCACAGTTTCCTCGCTCAGCATTTCCGTTTCCATCACCATGCGGTACCGATTGTAAGCCAAGGTGGTATTGCTGAAGAGCTTCCCGGAAAGGACATGGTTCCACCGCAGGGCGGCCACCGTATTCCCCCAGCGGATGCCCAGTTTGCCCTGGTCGAAGCTCTTTATGGGCGCTCCCAATGTGTAGTCCTGGGTTTCCTTATGTCGGTAATACAAGTCATCCATTCCGTTGTACACATTGAAATACAGGCGGTTCCTGTCATCGAACCGATGGGTGACCTTGGCATCCAGGTCGTAGAAGAAATAGTTCCCGTCGAACTTGACTGCTTTGAGGATCGGCGTCAGGAGCAGGGTGTGCATGCCCCGGGCGCTGATGGAATAGGATGTGCGTCCTTTCCAGAGTGGACCCTCCAAGTGGAACTTGTCCGCCAGCATGCTCACGCCGAAATTCCCGTGCGTTTCATACAGATTACCGTCGTTGGTACGGACATCGACGATGCTGGAGATACGACCGCCGTAGCGGGACGGGAAGGAGCCTTTGTACAGGGTCATTTTCTTGATGGCTTCCGGCTGGAAGATGGAGAAGATACCCAGCAGGTGTTCCGCATTGTAGATGGGAATCCCGTCCAGCAGGAGCAGGTTCTCGTCCGGTCCGCCGCCCCGGACGTAGATGCCGGAGAAACCCTCCGTCCCGCCCTGGACACCGGGCAGAAGCTGGAGTGTCTTGATGACATCGGCCTCGCCGAAAAGGGCCGGGGCCGACTTGATGACCTGCAGCGGAACCTCGATGGCGCTCATCTTGGTCGATGCGATGCCGGATTCCTTCTGCGCAGTGACGACGGCCTCTTCCAGGGAAGCGCCGGGAACCAGTTGCACATGGACAGTCCGGTTGCTCCGGGCGGGGATGGTGATCGTCTGCGTCGCATACCCCACATAGGAATAGGAGACTTTGACCTCCTCCTTTTCCGGAATCGTCAGGGAATAGAAACCGAAGTTATTGGTGACGGCCCCGTCCCTGCCGACGGTCGCTCCAGCTCCGATGAGCGTCTCGCCCGTGGCGGCATCCGTGATCAGACCGCTGATCGTCACTTTCCGTACCTTCCTGAGAACCACGTGGTTTCCCTTGATCTCATAGCGGATGTCCGTCCCCTCGAATAGGCTTTCCAGCGCCTGCTCGAGCGTGGCTCCATCGGCCTGTACCGCTTTCCTCTCCAGCGGCAAGGCGGCATCATACACGAAATGGACACCATACTTTTGCTCCAGGGCAGCCATCCCCTCGCGCAGCGTCGTCTGCGCCCAAAGGCCCGTCGCGACCAGCAGGAGGACGACCGTCGGTAGCGTTTTTCTTATCATATTCATTTTCAGACGTTTCCTAAAAGTGCTTTCTGTCTTGGGACCGAAAGCTGTTTTCACAATCACCTACAAATCAATCACTTGTAAAAAACGGTCATTTCCGGTCGATGGTGACGTCCAGGGCGGCTTCGATGAGGGAGAGGGTTTCGTCGAGGTCGGCCGTGGAGAAGGTGCCGGTGAGGAGCCGGGAGGGGGCGTCGGTGGAGAGGGGGACGCCGTAGAAGGCGGAGAGCTCCTGGAGGACGGTTTCCAGCGGGGTGGCCTCGTAGCGGAAGGAGCCGGTGGCCCAGGCCGATGGATTCGGGAGCGGAGTCACTTCCAGGACGGGGATGGCATCCCGGAGCGAGGCGGACTGCCCGGCCGTGAGGATGAGGCCGTCACCCTGGGCTCCCGTAAAGCGCACACGGCCCTCGGTGACATCGACCCGCGTGTCCATGCCATTGGCAGCGACCTGGAAAACGGTTCCGAGGACCGTAACCGTGGCCGAGGGTGCCGTGACGGTGAAAGGGTGCGCCTCGTCATGGACGACCTCATAGAGGACCTTGCCGGTCATCGACACCTGCCGGGAGGCCTTGTGCGGCTGGTAGCGGAGCGTCGCCCCCGGGGCAAGGGTGGCCCGGGTACCATCGACCAGGGTAAAGGCCTGCGCCAGGTCGTAGCTGCGGTATTCGGTCCATGCGTTCCGCCAGGAGAAGAATACGCCGAGGGCCAGGGCCGCCGCGACGGGCAGGGTCCACAGCAGCCACACCGGACGGCGCCGACGGGCACCGGAGAGTTTCTCCCACGCGGCCTGCGTGTCGAACGTCCCCTGCCGATAATGGCGGAGGACAAAGGAAAGATGCTTTTCGTCAAAATGATCCATACACCCTCAAGACGCACAACTCCGTGAAAAGTACCATCAGAAAAATGAAAAAATGAAGTCGAGGATTTCCGGACCGCCATCGCGGAGGGTTTCCAGCGCCCGGGAAATGTGATTGCGGACGGTGTGTTCGGAAAGGTTCAACTCTTCAGCTATCTCCTTGTAGGACAGGCCGTCACGCTTGGCCAGAAGGAGGCATTTCCGGCGCATTTCGGGGAGGGAATCCACGGCGGTCCAAAGGCGGGCTTCCAGAGAGGAACGCTCCGCCGCTTCGTCGTCGGAGATGGGCCCGTCCAGGTCCATGGGCAGCGGTTCCATCTTCCCGGCCCGCCGGAGCGCGTCGATGCAGCGGTTCCGGACGGCCGCATAGAGCCAGCCCTTCACGCTCTGAATCGCTTTTTCCTGCTGCCAAAGCGCCGTAAAACTCTCCTGGACAATATCTTCCGCCGCATCCGGATCACCCAGGTAGTGCAGGGCATACAGGCACAGCGGACGGTAATACGTCCGGAATTCCGATTCCAATGCCTTCGACTTGTCCATTCCGGCTGCAAAGATACGAAAAATACGTATCTTTGTCGGTATGAGACGATGGATGACTGCGCTGGCCCTCTTCCTCTCCCTGATGGCCTGTCAGGGACAGACGCCGGCGGAAAAGTACCTGACCACGCCGGATGACCAGGCGTTGGCGATTCAAGTAATGACGGACCTGAAGGGGTATGCCGACAAATCCGTGGGCGACCGGATGGTCCGGGCGGCGGAGGCGCTGCTCGGACAGCCGTACGTGGCGGGGACGCTGGAGGAACCGGAGCAGGAAACCCTGTGCATCTACCTCACGCGGACGGACTGCATCCTCTTCGTGGAAACGTGCCTGGGCCTGGCCCGCGCGGCCGGGCAGGACGGATCCTTTGAGACCCTGGCCCGGGAGCTCCGCGAGAGCCGGTATCGGGACGGCGTGTGCGGCCGCTATGAAGACCGGCTGCACTACACGACCGAATGGGCCCGGCAAGGCGTGAAACGAGGCGTCCTGCAGGAGATGACGGGCGCGCTGGGCGGCGTGGATTTCGGCCATCCGGTCCATTTCATGTCCCAGCATCCGGACTCCTACAAGCGGATGACGGATGTCGATGCTATCGCCGCCATCGAACGGCAGATCAACGCGGTGCCTTCCTCCTACATTCCCAAATCGGCCTTGAAAAAAGCCCTTCCGGGCATCCGAAACGGCGATATCATCCTCTTCACCACAAAGGTGGACGGACTGGACGTATCCCACTGCGCCATCGCCAAAGTGGCTCCCGGGAAGCCGGTCCGGTTCATCCACGCATCCACCGTGCCCATGAAGGTCGTCATGGATCCCAAGACCTTGGAAGAGTATGTGATGGGCCGGAAAGCCGTTACCGGCATCCAGGTGTACCGCGCCGTTGATAATCTTCAATAAATTTCGTAAATTTGCGGCGCTCCTAAGAAAGCAAAACATTTTAAACCCATAAAACAATGCAGATCGTACAAGTTTTCGGTAGGGAGATCCTCGATTCCCGCGGCAACCCCACCATCGAAGTTGAAGTTACCCTTGACAGCGGTTTTGTCGGCGTCGCCGCCGTTCCGTCCGGTGCCTCCACCGGTGAGAACGAGGCCCTCGAGCTCCGCGACGGCGGTTCCCGCTATTGCGGCAAGGGCGTTCTCCAGGCTGTGAAGAACGTCAACGAGGTCATCGCCCCCGCCATCGTCGGCATGGACGCCACCATGCAGCGCGCCATCGACAAGACCATGATCGAACTCGACGGCACCCCGACCAAGTCCAAGCTCGGCGCCAACGCCATCCTCGGCGTTTCCCTCGCCGTCGCCAAGGCAGCCGCCCTGGAGCTCGGTCTTCCGCTGTACCGCTATCTCGGCGGCACCAACGCCTATGTCCTCCCGGTTCCGATGATGAACATCATCAACGGCGGCGCCCACTCCGACGCCCCCATCGCTTTCCAGGAGTTCATGATCCGTCCGGTCGGCGCTCCCAACGAGGCTGAGGCCGTCCGCATCGGCGCCGAGGTCTTCCACGCCCTCCAGAAGGTCCTGAAGGCCCGTGGCCTCTCCACCGCCGTGGGTGACGAAGGTGGTTTCGCCCCGAAGCTCAACGGTATCGACGATGCCCTGGATTGCATCATCGAGGCCATCAAGAAGGCCGGCTACGAGCCCGGCAAGGACGTGAAGATCGCCATGGACTGCGCCGCTTCCGAGTTCTGCTTCAAGGAGGGTGACACCTTCTACTATGACTACAAGCAGCTCAAGGACGGCAAGCAGAAGGATCCGAACGGCAAGAAGCTCACCACCGACGAGCAGATCGCCTATCTCGAGGAACTCATCTCCAAGTATCCGATCGACTCCATCGAGGACGGCCTCTCCGAGGAAGACTGGGAAGGCTGGGTGAAGCTCACCAAGGCCATCGGCGACCGCTGCCAGCTCGTGGGTGACGACCTCTTCGTCACGAACGTGAAGTACCTCCAGAAGGGTATCGAAATGGGCGCCGGCAACTCCATCCTCATCAAGGTGAACCAGATCGGTTCCCTGACCGAGACCCTGGACGCCATCGAGATGGCCCACCGTCACGGCTACACCACCGTCACCTCCCACCGTTCCGGTGAGACCGAGGACACCACCATCGCCGACATCGCCGTCGCTACCAACAGCGGCCAGATCAAGACCGGTTCCCTGTCCCGTACCGACCGTATCGCCAAGTACAACCGCCTCATGCGCATCGAGATCGAACTCGGCGACGAGGCCCGCTACGGCTACACCAAGCTCCGCTAATCCAGGCGTGCTTAACACCTTCAACCGACTCCTCTCTCGGGAGTCGGTTTTTTTGTCATATAGGCCTGTATAGCTGATAACGAAGAAGCCCGGGCGTCACGATTGACGTCCGGGCTTCCTAAAAACGGCGGCGACCTACTCTCCCAACTGGTGGGTCAGTACCATCGGCGCGGGTGAGCTTAACTTCTCTGTTCGGAATGGGAAGAGGTG
>OCTW011392690.1_pt1 | contig 12357 bp, 10 predicted proteins | sample 1539671 | NCBI WGS metagenome assembly OCTW01 (sample SAMN02144230, study PRJEB22623) | gut metagenome | biome: sheep rumen | host: Ovis aries | place: New Zealand | reverse complement strand
ACTTCAAAGCCCTTTATGCCTTTTACCCAAAGACAAGAATCGGCTATGAGGAGAATGATGTGGCCAAGCCAGAAGACATGCTCCAATACTATAGCCAAGAAGCAATTGAACGTTACGGCGCACTCGCCATCGTCATCCGCTTATTGGATGAGAAAGTGGCAACGGAAATCTAAGAAATCCCTGCAAAACCCATTTAAAAAGGCGCCAAAATCACCTGACGCCTTTTCATTGATGATATGGATTAAGCGGCGAATTTGCCAAGGTAGTAATTCTTTTTGCCGCGCTTCAAGACAACATATTTGCCATAGAGCGCGTCGGCTTTGGTGATGGTCTTGGCCAAATCGGTGACCTTGGTTCCGTTGATGGAGACAGAGTTCCCGGTGATGAAGGTACGAGCTTCACGTTTGCTGGTCGCAGATTTTGCTTGGATGAGGAAATCCTCTAGGAGGATGCCTTCGTTGATTTCAACGGTGAGGTCGCCGAAGAGCTCTTCCAAAGCGGATTCGCTTAACGAGGCAAAGTCACCAGAGAACAAAGATTCTGACATCGCCACCGCTTCATCCGCCGCTTCTTTGCCGTGGATGTCTTTGGTGACTTCGTAGGCCACTTTCTTTTGACCGATGCGCATGCCTGGATTTGCGAAGTGCTCTCTTGCAATATCCTCGATTTCTTCTTTTTCTAAGAAGGAGAAGATCTTGAGGAAGCGAATCGCGTCTTCATCAGTCACGTTCATGAAATATTGATAGAGCTGATACGGCGAAGTGAGGTTGCGGTCAAGGAAGAGCGCGCCTTTTTCCGATTTGCCGAACTTCTTTCCATCGCTTCTAAGAATCAAATGAGCCGTCATGACGGCCACATCTTCGTTCTCGCCGTCGATCTTGCGGATGAGTTCCAAGCCAGAGGTGAGGTTGCCCCACTGGTCATTGCCGCCTAACTGGATATTCACTCCATGGGAATGATGGAGATGATAGAAGTCGATGGATTGGAGGATCTGATACGCGAATTCGGTGAAGGAGATGCCAGCTTCCAAGCGGGATTTCACGATTTCTTTGGAAAGCATGTAGTTGATGGAGAAATATTTCCCATAATCGCGGAGGAAATCGATCATCGACATATTGCCGAGCCAATCGTAATTGGAGACGATCGCGCCTTTTTCAGGATCGCTTAAGTCGATATAACGCTCCAGCTGCGCCTTGATGGCCGCGGTATTCGCGTCCAAGGTCTCTTTGGTCTGGAGGTTGCGTTCTTTGCTCTTGCCGCTTGGGTCACCGATCATGCCAGTCGCCCCGCCGACGACGGCCACCACTTTGTGTCCGGCGAGCTGGAAGCGTTTGAGCAAAGAGATCATGACGTAATTGCCAAGGTGCATGGAAACGGCCGATGGGTCGAATCCGCAATAAAGAACCTGCTTTTTGCCAAGCATTTCTTTGATTTTCGCCTCATCCGAGAACTGCTCGATGAGGTCACGGTACTGTAAATCTTCAAGGATGTTTTTCATAGCACGGATATTCTAGACGTTTCTTGACTATAGTCAAAGCGAAAAAGGCGGTTTCGATGATGCATAAGCATCAATGATGTCAATTCGCTTTCAGGTTTCATTGTAGAGGAGTACAATAATCACATGACAACGATTGATCAGGTTATTGCCGAGAAAATCGGCAGTTGGATGATCGGCGAATGGCCGATCGGGAATTTGGTGCTATGCGTGATCGCATTGCTTCTTTCTAGTCTTCTATGCGGCATCGTCGGCATCGAAAGAGAACGCAGAGGAAGAAGCGCGGGCTTGCGCACGCACCTCCTCGTCGGCGTTGGTTCCTGTCTCATCATGATCATCTCGATTTATGGCTTCCCGCAGATCGTCATCAACGGCGTGACCTTATCTCGCGACGTGGCCCGTCTAGCGGCGCAAGTCGTCACCGGCGTCGGTTTCTTAGGCGCTGGGGCGATCATCCACCGCAATTCCGGCATCCGTGGTCTCACCACCGCCGCGACCATCTGGATCGTCATGGCCATCGGCCTTGCCTGCGGCTCCATGAATTTCATCCTCGCGATCGTAGGCACCGGGATCATCATGTTCGTCCTCACCGCCGTCAGGAAATTCGAGACCAGATTAAATAAGAAAGCCCCGCTCATCAGCGTGCGCGTCTCCAAGCAAGGCACATTCATCAGCGCGTTGCTCGCGCTTGCCCAGAAATACGGATGCACAATTCTCGATCTCCAAGTCGAGCTTTGCGATAACGGAGAGGTTCAGGCAACCTTCCTCGCCGTCTCCAATAGCAGCGACTTCAGAACCAACGATTTCTTGGCCGAGCTTGAGCATCTAGAAGATGTTGTCCAAGTCGGCATCATCAACGGCCATAAACTATAAATCTCTGCAAATCCCGCCCCTTTATGGGGCTTTTTATATTCCTTAAAAGGAGTTCACTCATGATTGAAACCGTTAAATCCATCGTCTTGCAAGCATCCAAAATCATGTTGGATGACGGGTCTTTCTCCGTTGCGGAAAAAGGCACTTCGTCGAATCTTGTCACCAGCAACGACGTGGCCGTTCAGAATTTCCTGCAAAAGGAATTGTCCGAATATTTCCCCAGCAGCGGCTTCTATTGCGAAGAAGGCGACGTGAAGGATCTGTCCAAGGATTATATCTGGATCATCGATCCGATAGACGGCACCACAAATTATGCTAAGCATATTTCCGTATGCTGCATTTCCGTCGCGTTAGAGCATAAAGGTGAAATTATCCTAGGCGTTGTTTATAACCCTTATCAAAAGATGATGTTTGAAGCCGAGAAAGGCAAAGGCGCTTTCTTAAACGGCAAGCCAATCCATCCAACCAATATTCCGATGAAAGAATGCGTGCTCTACACCGCTTTCTCCGCCTATGAGAAGCAGTATTCGCATAAAGCATTTCAATTCGCCGAGAATGTATTCCCGTTTGTCAGCGATATACGCAGAACCGGTTCCGCCGCTTTTGAGATCTGTTCGGTCGCCTGCGGACGAGGAGATATTTACCTCGAAATGAAGCTTCAAGTTTGGGATTACGCCGCCGCATCGCTCATTATTAAGGAAGCGGGCGGAGAAATCTGCGATTTAGAAGGCAACCCAATGGAATATAGCCATCCTAGCTTTGCGATAGCCGCGAATAATAAAGAGAATTTGGATGCCTTAAGAAAGATTGCTTGTCCTTATTTTAAGTAAGAAAAACATCGAATAGCTACGGGCCAAACAGTATGGCCCGTTTTTATACACTGTATAGTTATACACTGTATAGTCACTTTAGACAGTGTACAATAAATAATTTAGACACTGTATAGTTCTTGTTTATACAGTGTCTAACTATGAATTTATACATTGTATAGTTTCATATTTATACAGTGTATATTTCTTTTATACAGTGTATAGTTTATACACTGTATAGTTTTTAAGGTGTTTTCCGGGTTCTAAATCCTATTCGTTTTCTTCCAAAATCATCCCTCTGTTTTTTGCTTTTTTCCACTATTCCACTGATTATGCCTTATTTTTCTTGCTTCTATTACCTTTCTTGATTTTTTCGATTTCTTCGTTTTTAGCAAAAAAGAGGCCAAAAGCCTCTTCTTCGTTTATGAATATGCAGTGCTTTATTTAGCGTATTTCGCGTCGATGACCGTCTTCAATTTCGACACATCGAATAGCTCATCATAGTTATAGACGGTCTTGCCTTCGACTTGGTTTGCTGGGAAGTTCATCACATAGTCGCAGGATGAGTTTCTTGCTACGTCGATGCTGACTCCTTCCGCCGTCACGGTATGGAAAGGACTGGATGATTGATAGTTAAGACCATAGGCGTCTGGTTTTACCAAGATCGAGCAAGAACCACCACCGCAGTTTTCGCCGATGGTGAGGAAACCATAATCATGGAGATAAATCGGAGAAATGCCACCGCAAGAGAATCCATTTCTGGTCGTTAAGACGCCGATCTTTTTATCGCCGATATAATCGATCTTGTTATCTTCTTCATCGAAGACGCGATCGAAGTTACGGTCGATGTCATAATCGGTTTCTAATGTGATTCCAGAGACTGTGTTTTTGATGTAGAAACGATTCTTATCCGCTCCAGCGATCAACGAAATCATGGTGATCATCTCATCGGTGGATCCGCCAGTATTCGCAGAGAGGTCTAACGCGATGTAATGAATGGAAGAATCTTTTTGGATTTCCTTCAAAGCGTTGAAGGTAATTGCAACCGCGCCGCCATTATCCTTATCGAATGGAAGGGTATCGGTTTCGTGGCTGTAATATGCTGCCCAATCTTTTTGGCATTCAATCTCTTTCATGAATCCATCGATATGGATAAAGGCAACATCATCGACTTTGGTGTATCCCTTTTCGCCATAGCAAGTACCCGCTTTGCCTAACACTCGCTCTCTAGAATCGTAGATTTCTCTATGATGTGAGAACGACTCGCAAGAATTGACGATCTCTTCGTAGTTGGCTTTGGAGATATCGGTAACTTTGTTATAAAAGCTCGTATAATTTTTGATTAACCAATCGGGGTTTTTCGCTTTTTCGTCTTCAACGTAATAGGCGTATAACGGGGTATAAGCGGTGTGGCCGCCGTCTCTGCGGAGCACGCCTAATAAGTAGCAGCCTGCCATATAATCATCAATGGATGTGGAAGTGAGCAATCCTTTGATGATTTTGCCTAGAGGACGTGATTCTAATGCCGCGTCCAAGCCTTTGGAAAGGTCATAATACTGTTCCAAGGAGCTTCTTCCAGGACGGCCGAGGAAATTGTCATAATCCAGGCACAATTCGTTATAAAGGAATTGGGCTTGGTCCTCTTCAATCGGTGAGGAGAACATGTTTTCCCAATAATTCTTGTTCAAGGCAAAAGCTGGGTTTTCGTTGGCGGTATAATCATAGAAATAAATATCTTTGCCATTGAAAGTGCCGGTGAGGATGTTGCCATTGGAGAATAAGTCGCTGGCGAAGGTAATCGGAACATAGACGTTCGTCTCATCACCATAAATCTTCATATGGTAATCACTGAAATTGATATTGGTGACCTTACTGGTTTGTTGCTCGCCTAGAAGCTTGGTGTCTTTGATGCGGATGAAAGGAAGACCGTCGAAAGAAGAGACGGAATCGATTCCCACTAACGATAAATGCGTGGCTTTATAGCAGAAAAGGTCATCCGCTTGGAAGGTATTGTTCTTCACATCGAAGATGCCGGTATATCCTCCCGCGACGGTGGTCGTATAAACATCGCCATCTTTGTTCACGTCAAAGCGATCTCTTCCTTCAACAATTGTCCTAGAACGATACAAAAGACGGTTGAATTCCTTGATGGAAATATAAGCGACATGGCCGCCTTCATAATAACGATATTTAAATTTCTCGTTGAAGATGCTATTCACGTAATAGGCAGTTCCCTCTTGTTCGCTAAAAGATGGGGACGCCTCGCTCGTAGCAACGCTTGTTTCCGCAGGCTTGCTTGCTTCGCTAGAAGATGGGGACGCCTCGCTTGTAGCAGCGCTTGTTTCCGCAGGCTTGCTTGCTTCGCTAGAAGAAGCGGTTGCACTAGAAGCAGCGGACTGGCTAGAAGTAGCGGCCGCACTAGAGTCAGAGCTTGTGGAATGGGTTGCCGGGGTGACTTGGCAAGAGACAAGCAGCAACGGGAGAGAAAGAAGAAGCAGATGTTGTTTCATAGGTTTACCTCAACGGAAATAATTCTACCGTATAGTGAAAAATCCTTCATCGATTTTACGATTCTTCTTATCAATAAGGTTCGTATCTATCAGAGATTAAAGATATCGTCTAATTCGAGGTATGAAACGCCAGGGAGTTTCGTACCAAAACCGCTGGAGCAGACGAATCCGATCTCGCTGACATTGAGTCCTTGGATTTGCTGAACTTGCTCGATTTCTTTTAGCATCTCACCTTTCGACATCGGCTCTTTTCGATATTTGACTTCATAAACCCCATAGGTGTTATCTTGCTTTTTGAACACACAGTCATATTCCCCGTTGGAGGTGAAATAAGTCCCGAGATCGATGATTTCAGGATAGGCACCTTTCTTCACCATCAACGAGAAATACTCCTTCACGATGTTTTCAAATCTTCTGGAGACATATTCGCCGATCGACTGCGAGACATACACTTCGTAATATCGATTGCTTCCAAGCAACGAAATGCGATTCTCTTCTCGGAACACATAGGCGTAATAGAACTTCAGCAAGTTGTCTTTTAAAGTGTAAAAGGCTTTCCGTTTATCGCCTTCATGACCGATTGGATATATCTTCTCGATGATGTTCAAATCCAAAAGCTTCTTCAGTCTCTTATCCAATAAGCCTTGGGAAGATTGATCGGTAAGTTGCTCGATATCGCGGTATTTCTTCGATCCGTTTTTGATTGCGCTCAAAATAAAGTTCAAATCAGGGTCTTTATCCAATTCCCCAAGCACGTTGTTTTCGATGTGGCGGTAGATATCGCCGTCTTTGCTTAGCAATTGCTCGAAGATATTTTCTTTGAATGATTTGCTGCTATCGTACTTAGAAAGCACATAGGGTGATCCCCCGAAAACCGAATACAAACGCACGATGTCTTGATTTGATAAAGACGGGAACATTTTCTTTACTTCTAAATAAGAGAAGGGCTCTAGGTTCATGACAAGATCAAATCTGCCATGCAGAGGATTGCCATATTCCAATAAACCAGACATGACCGAGATGGAAGAGCCACATAATATGAGTTTGATATTGGTCAGCTGGTTATCGATGATTTTTTGGAATTCAGAATCTAGTTCAAGCGCCTTCAAGTTACTATTTGGCTTTTTGCTGGCTAGATAATATTCCTTGAGATAGGAATACTCATCGATGACCACGATCACATTGGGATGATGCTTGCCAAGCTGGGCAAAGACTTCCTCAAACGTATTGTAAGACCCATAGGATTCTGAATACTTCTCATTGATAAGTCCGACAAAGGAAGAGACATTCGATTCTTCGCTGGCTTTCTCACATTCATAGTAGATGTAATCCGTTTTAGCGTGGTTTAAGGCTTCTTTGAGTAATGTGGTTTTGCCAACTCTCCTAAGGCCATATAAAAGCATTGATCTCTTTTGATCGATAAAATGAGCGATCTTTTTTAATTCCTCATCTCTGCCAATAAACATAGAATCACCTCACTGAACTTATCTTCACTGAACTTATCTTCACTAATATAATAGAGCGAGTTCCCTCGTTTTTCAAATGAAAGAAAAGCCGCCCCTCAATATGATTCGGGGCGGCTAGGAAAACTAATCGATTAAATTAGCCATTAAGCCGGTTCATTATGTTGCGAAGCAGTTGCGGATGCGGTGATACCGCCAACATCTCCAGCCGCCGTAACTGAATCACCAAGAACAAAGAAATAAACCGTCTTCGTATGTCCGCTTCCTTTAAGCGTCGTCTTATCAAAATGTACTTTCCACGTTAAGGAAGTGCAGCTGTTTGAAGAGGTTGTAAGATTAGATGCGTCGCTCTCAAACAATCTAATATGACTGGAGGACGAAATGGTAACTTTCGTCCATTCGCCATCCAAATCATCCGCTATGCTATCGGCACTGTGCACATAACCATAATCATCCGTGTCTTCGACAGTTGTGAGAGTGATTGTGACAGAACCATATAAGCAATTAGAAGAATTCGCTAGAACAGGATTTCCATCTTCAGAGGCGTCGTCTTTGACTCCGTCGCCGTCTTCATCAATAAAACCAAGTTCGTGCACAACAGGGGTTGCCTCATTGCCCAACCACGCGGTGGAAAGACCAGGTGCATTCCTTATAGAGTAATTAGGAACAGAAGAGCCTGGGACATGGGCCAATTCGAGTTTCGTACCACTTAATGTAGGAGCGCTGACAGCAACGTCAAGGCCATCAACGGCAACGGTTCCGGCACCATATTTAATTTCTTCAACGCTTACCGTCCTGGAATCGTCATCCGATGCCGCATTAACAGTAGCCCTTGTTGTCGCGGTGAACCACGCGAAAGTACCGATGGATTTAATATTTGTTCAGCACAGCATGATGCCCAATATCCAAAAGCGCAACTATTTGATCGCCTTCACGATACCAAATGACTCGAATGTCCATGTTGACGCTGAACTCAAACAGCCCATCAGCCCCTTGGATCTTCTTCACTCTCAAGGAAGGGTGGGTTGGATTCTCGGCGAACAAACGCAGCTTGCGTTGAAATGCCTCTTTTTCAGATTGCTCCAGCTTTTTGTAGGCGCTTTTAAACCTATCGGTGTACCGAATCGAAAGAGTCATACGTCACTCTTCCTCCAAAGAGGAGATGAGGTCATCGACATTATCATACGTTTTGGAGGATATGTTCTTTGCCCGCGCTTCGCGCTCGAGCTGTTCGACATAGCTCTTCGGGTACAGAACGACAGGAACAAGAACGATTCTTCCGTTTTCCTCGAAGACGTCAAACAAATCGCCTTGCTTAAGCGACATCGATTTCACGATGGACATAGGAATCGTCACTTGGGATTTGGCCTTTAATTCGGCAGTCATAATGAGCCTCCTGTTAGATTTTCTAACTTTCTAACATAATGATATCAATGTTGAGGAAACGATGCAATGATACTTTGGCGTGGTTTAAGGCGCAAAACGCCGGCGTTGCGGCGGGCATGAAAAACGACGCAGAAGTCTCTGTGACTCAATTAACTTATTCTACTGAAGCAGTTGATTTGCCTGTTGAAGTCGCCGTGGAGAAGGTTACCGCAGGAAACCTGAAGCTAATCCATTATTTTGACCCAGCGCCAGTCGTAAATACAGATTGCAAAACTCTTTATGGAAGCGGAGCCGGCTATTATTATGGCTTCTATGATCAAAATGGTTCGAACCTCACATTAATTAATCTCGATAACGGAATAGATGACGCAGAATCTGCTGGAGTCGATCTTCCATCGGGGATTGATTATGCAGTTATGAAGGTGACAATCACCGCCCCGGCTGATGCGACCTGGATTGCATATGGTTCTGAACCTCAGGAAGGGAAAAAGGTTTGTGTCTCTGCAAGTCAGCCTACTGGTAATTATGCCTACTGGGATTCAACATCCAATATTACCTGGACCCAGTCTCAGATAATTGGCGCTCTCGCTGAAACACAAGCAAAAATCAAAGTTGAACAATACGGCACGAATTCAACGCGCGCACGCTTCTTCCAAATTGTCGAAGATGGCGCAGGCGATATTGATGAATTACCGATTTCTTCAGGAATCAAAACCAGCGGAGTCAGCGATGCGTTTGGTTTAGCTACCGCCGTAACGAGCCCGTGGAAAACCGAAAAGCATTTTGGGTTTTTCGTGGATGGAGTAGGTACCGATAACGCTGGTTTTGACGTAGGCCTTAAGGTAAGTGTCGGAGGAACCACGCTCTCCTAATCGAAAATAATTGCCACAAGTCAATTGCAATGTTTGCTGATCGCAGCCCTCGCGCCATTTGACTCGGGGGCCGTTTTAAACGTTTCGTGTTTTGCAGATAGCAAAAGAGCCGGAACCCCATCGTTATTGGGCTCCAGAAACACTCCAGCAATGATCTTTAAAACATCTTTGTTAGCAAACAAAAGGTCACCTCTGAAGTGACCATATAGTAGCTGATTTGGTTTCGGTGTCCGCCACCGATGGCTATCACATCCCCAGTGATAGGAGGGGGTTGATTGGCATCAACCGGATTGCCGCCCATTGCTTGCGGCTTTGCGTCGGATTGTACGTGTCAGCTCACGGCTCAAGCTTTGCCTGAGCTTTTTAATTGTAACATGCACAGCTTAATAAATGTGAACATCAATTCTGCCCAAATTTGCTTGGCCAAGAGATTGCTGCTTAGGCTTTGTCAAACCGCAAGAATAGACTTCTCTATCGCCAAAATATCGTGCCTCGAAACGGCTTAATTGCACGAACTGGAGTCTAATCCGAGCACTTTTTTGCACGGATTGGATAATTAACTTTGTTTATCGAGGAGAAAATGATCCAAATGATACCACTGCGAAAGACATAAAAGTGCGATTGATTCGATGATACTTGAAAAAATGATATTTTAAAGATATTATAAATTCCAAAAGGGGTCCAAATGTTATACGAACTAATGCACAAGGATACGCCCATCGCCAAGATAGAAATCGACGAAGGCGGGATGATCAAAAAGCTCGTTGAAGTCATCAACGCAGAGCATTTTCCTTTTGGCACCGCGCCCAAAAGAAACAGATTGGATTCAACTGGACTGCGTCGTTGGTGGGATAACCGTCGCATCCCGATCAGCAGAGATGATATCGGGAACTTAACGAATACTTCCATCCCCGCTAACGCGACGACGCATTCATTGTTATTGATCTGCAAAGGGCTTAGTCTTTCCGACTGTTATTGGATCAGACAAGAAGGGTCAAAAGAAACATTTAATGATGTCTCTTTCTTTGAAAATGGGTTCTCCTTGGACTTGGGCGACGTTCTGTTTGGGAATACCCACAAAAAGCATCCGAGTTTTATGTCGCCCGATGCGACAAGCGAAGGCAATTTGAAAAAGCGCTGGAAGATCATCAACGGCAAACGCGTGTTGCTTAAATCCGGCACACCTCCTTTTAAATATGAAGTCTTTAATGAAGTCATCGCCTCTGCTGTATTGGCTCATCTAAACATACCTCATGTAGAGTACCGCATCGTCAATGACGAAAACGATATTTATTGCGCCTGCGATGATTTTGTAAATTACTCCCAAGATTTCGTCACGGCTTATATGATCTATGCGAGCGGAGGGAAGAAAAACGACGAATCGCTCTATGGTTTTTTCGTCAGGAGATATAAAGAATTAGGCATTGAGGAGCCGGAAATCGCGCTCAATCAAATGCTTTTGGTGGACTATATCCTCGGCAACGAAGACCGACATCTCAACAATTTCGGCATCCTCCGCGATGCCAAAACGCTTGAGTTCGTCGCCGCAGCGCCTGTTTTCGATACGGGAAGCTCATTAGGCTTCGATAGGAAAGACGAAGATCTAAGCTATAGCCTTCCTAGCCCGTGGAAGCCATTCTCGACTTCGGCCAAACCTTCTCAGCTGGATTATATACCCACACTCCCTAACGTCAGCGAGGATGCGTTGCTATCGTTGCTTAACGTCGTTATTTCCACCTGCGATGCCTTCGGCGATGCAATGCCGCAGGGCAGAAAAAAGGCAATTCGCAGTTTCGTGGCCAAACGCATCGCCGAGGTCATCAAGCATTTCGGCATCCAAACAAGGCAAGAAGAAGATGAACTCAGCAAGCTGCAAATGGAGATTCTCCGGCATATTTCCTCCATCGGTGGCAAACTCTACCTCGCCGAAGATTTATGCGCCGCCCTAGGAATATCGAGAATCACTGCGATGAGAAATCTCAAAGCCTTAGTCGAAGAAGGGAAGCTTCGTCGCTTCGGCGCGAAGAAAAATGGTTTTTGGACGATACCCGATAAGATTAGTTAGAGCAAAGCTGCAACGATGGATAAAGGCGCCCCCAAATTTTTTCAACAGCCCCTTTTTTTATCTTAAAGACAAAAAAGGCCAGCGTATGATGCCGGCCTTCGTCATATCATTTAATCACCAAAAGTTCGAGATTATTCGATCGTAGCTTTGAATGCCCCTTTTACTGTGACACCCGTATCATCTACGATTGGATCGCTTGTGCCATCCGCTCCACCAAAAATATAGTATTTTGATACGGATGTGAAAGTGTATCCGGTCGAAGCGTCAAAGCCTTCCATCGCTTGTGTGCTATCGATGAATTTCCAGCCTTTCGTTCCATCCAAAGCCCCATCAGAGTCCTTGTTAACCGCCGGACTGCCAATAGAATAGAATGGATCTCCTGTCATGGCTAAATTGGTGAACAATTTGCCGCGCTTCGAAGTGTCAGCTTTGATCCAGACCTTTGGTGTGGAAGCAGCAAGTTGGGAGACGACGGTAGCCTTCGGAACGCTTAACCCTTCTTTGGTTACGAAAGCAGTTGCCCCATCATTCCACCCATCTCTCGTACTTGCGGAATAAGAAACGGAATAATCAATCGCCACTGTTACATTAAGAGTGCTGTAGAGCAATAGGCCCGTTCCTCCGAATGCAGTATCTAGTACATCGCCTTGGACCGGAACAAAGATCCCTGCGCCGTTTTTATAACCAGATTCGAGTTTGGTCTCATCGGTTGCACTAGAAGCGTAATGGGCTAAAACAAGTTTTCCTTCAGCACCCGCTGAAGCTACGGTCACAGTAACGGGAACTGTAATATCACCGACTTTGTATTTTGCTTCTGTCACGGAAATTTCTGTGTTTTCGGACGTTCCGGCTGCGGAGGCAACCGCAGTGGCCTGGAACCACGC
>OCTW011555878.1_pt1 | contig 12358 bp, 9 predicted proteins | sample 1539671 | NCBI WGS metagenome assembly OCTW01 (sample SAMN02144230, study PRJEB22623) | gut metagenome | biome: sheep rumen | host: Ovis aries | place: New Zealand | reverse complement strand
GGCCACTATGAACTTGACTATTACTACCATTCGATGCGCGAAGCTACGGAATGGGTCGTCGCCAATGCCGAGCCGAAAGCCGACGGCGAGAAGACCCTGGTGGGTTCGTGGCACATCGAGTCGACCAAATATTTTCTGCGCAACGACTCGACGCGTTTCGCCACGCGCTTTGTGCGCTGGGGACAACGCTATGAATACGATTGGGACTATCTGGTGTTCCCCATCACGGGCATAGCCGGCGAATACCTGCTTGGCAGCCATTTTCCGCCCAAGGATTGCGTGCATACTGTCGATGTCGACGGTAAGCCAATCGCACTTGTGCTGAAACGGCAAACCAAGGACGACCTTTATGCCGTCCAGCTGCTCAAATCGGGCAATGCCGACAGTGCTGCAGTACTTTTCCGCAAGGTCCTTGAAGTCAATCCCGACAACGAGACCGCGCTGTCCAATCTGGCAAACATAAGTCTGCAAAATGGCCGTGCCGACGAAGCCGCCGAGCTGTGCAGCCGTCTTCTGGACATCGACCCGACCAATCTGCAGGCCAAGCAGATACTTGTCTATGCCTACCTCAACAGCGGACATCAGCAGGAAGCGGCGACGCTGCTCGACAAGATGAAAGGCGAGGGGCAGAGCGCTTTCCCGTTCACGATGACGGCACAGCTCTATGCCCAGCAGGGCAATGTCAGCGCTGCCGAAAGCGAGCTCAACGCTATGCTCGACCGGGGCCTGATGGACCAGGATGCGCTGAACCTGTACGTCCAGCTGCGTATGGCGCAGGGCAGCGACCAGAACACTGCCGTCTACGGCTTCTATTCGGCCTACGCCAACGGCCTTGAGAAAAACGGCGACAAGAAGGCTGCCGAGCAGCTGCGCAAACAAATGAACGGAGGCAGATGAAAAAGATTTGGATAGGCATAGTGAAAATGTTTGGCTGGAAATTCGACCTGCCGCCAGCCGACGACTGGAAGCGTCTGCACCATTGCGTCCTTATCGAGGCACCGCACACCAGCATTTACGACTTCCTGCTCGGCGCCGCCTGCGTGTGGCGCTTGGGACTCAATGGCAGGTTCTTTATCAAGAAGGAGTTCTTTTTCTTCCCGATTCGCAAATTCCTGCATTGGAGTGGCGCGCTGCCAATCGACCGCGGCAACCCAAACAACAATATGGTGGGCAATGCCGTAAAGACATTGGCCGAAAACAGCGACATTTCTTTCATCATCACCCCCGAGGGGACGCGCAAGTGCGTCAAGCGCTTCAAACGAGGCTTTTACGAGATAGCGACGCAGGCCGGAGTGCCTGTGGCCGTGACCTATATCAACTACAAGACGCGCCATATGGGCGTGGGGCCGCTGATAGAGCCTACGGGCGACTTCGAAGCCGATATGCTTCGCATCCTGGCCATCTACGAAGGCGTGTCGCCTCGCAACGCCGAGTGCTGGAACATCGAACTGCTGAAGCAGACCTATTCCCGCGAAACGAAAAAATAATATCTATAATATGAATACCGTAAGACGAATTTACGTAGAAAAAAAGCCCGCCTATGCCGTCAGGGCATCCGAACTGAAGAGCGAAATGCTCAACTATCTTAATATCAATGTCGACAACGTGCGCGTGTTGATCCGTTACGACATTGAGAACCTCAGCGACGAGACCTATCGCAAGGCTCTCGTCACTGTCTTTAGCGAACCGCCAGTCGACGACATCTACGAGGAACAGTTCCCGCACGCCGACGGCGACTTCTGCTTCTCGGTGGAATACCTGCCGGGCCAGTTCGACCAGCGTGCCGACAGCGCCGAGCAGTGCTGCTGCCTGCTCAACGACGCCGAGCAGCCTATCATCAAGTCGGCTACGACCTACGTCATCAGTGGAACCCTCACCGATGCCCAAAAGGACGCTATCCGTAAGCATTGCATCAATCCCGTCGACAGCCGCCTGACCGACGAGGTGAAGCCCGAAACGCTTGTCGACCATTTTGACGAGCCCGCCGACGTCATCACGTTCGACGGCTTCAAGGATATGGCCGAGCCGCAGCTGAAAGAGCTCTACGACTCGCTGGGTCTTGCTATGTCTTTTGCCGACTTCAAGCACATACAGCGCTATTTTAAGGACGAGGAGCATCGCGACCCGACGATGACCGAAATCCGCGTGCTCGACACCTACTGGAGCGACCACTGCCGCCACACCACCTTTGCCACCGAGCTGAAGGATGTGCACTTCGACGACGGCTACTATCGTCCGCTCATCGAAGGCGCTTTCAAGCAATACCTTGCCGACCACAAGGAGCAGTACGCTGGCCGCACGGACAAGTATGTCTGCCTGATGGATATCGGCACTCTGGCCGGCAAGCGGCTCAAGAAGGCCGGCTACCTCGACGACCAGGAACCCAGCGACGAAATCAACGCCTGCTCCATTGTGGTGCCGGTCGTTATCGATGGAGTAGAGGAGGAGTGGCTCATCAACTTCAAGAACGAAACGCATAACCATCCGACTGAAATCGAACCCTTTGGCGGTGCTGCCACCTGCTTGGGCGGCTGCATCCGCGACCCGCTTTCGGGCCGTACCTACGTCTACCAGGCTATGCGCGTCACCGGCGCAGCCGACCCCACGCGTCCCCTCGACGAGACCCTGCCAGGCAAGCTGCCGCAGCGCAAAATCGTCACCACCGCCGCACGCGGATACTCTTCGTATGGCAACCAGATCGGTCTGGCTACCGGCCTGGTGAACGAGATCTACCATCCGGGCTATGTGGCCAAGCGTATGGAGATCGGCGCCGTTATTGCTGCCGCTCCGCGTCGTGCCGTGAAGAGGCTGACCTCCGACCCCGGCGACGTCATCATCCTGCTGGGCGGCCGCACAGGCCGCGACGGCATCGGCGGTGCCACGGGCGCATCGAAGAGCCACACTACCAAGAGTCTGACCACCTGCGGTGCCGAGGTGCAGAAGGGCAACGCCCCCACCGAGCGCAAAATCCAGCGCCTGTTCCGCCGCGAGGAAGTCTCCTCTTTGATTAAGAAATGCAACGACTTCGGCGCCGGCGGCGTCAGCGTGGCCATTGGCGAGCTGGCCGACGGCCTGCAGATCAATCTGGATAAAGTCCCCAAGAAATATGCCGGCCTCGACGGTACCGAGCTGGCTATCAGCGAGAGCCAGGAGCGTATGGCCGTCGTCGTCGACCCGAAGGATGTCGACCAGATGCTGCGCTATGCCGACGAGGAGAACCTCGAGGCTACCGTTGTGGCCACCGTCACCGAGGATCCCCGTATGGTCATCAGCTGGCGCGGCAAGGAGATTGTCAACCTCAGCCGCCGCTTCATCGACACCAACGGTGCCCATCAGGAAACCACCGTCAGCGTGAAGATGCCTCGCAAACCTTTCGAAACTTCCGAGGAAGCTATTGCCGAAGCCTACCGCAATGAGCCTAGCACCCTCAAGGAACAATGGTGTGAAACCCTTGCCGACCTTAACGTCTGCTCGCAGAAGGGCCTGATCGAGATGTTCGACAGCTCCATCGGTGCCGGCAGCGTGGTGATGCCCTTCGGCGGCCGCTACCAGCTGACGCCAACCCAGTCGATGATCGGCAAGCTGCCCCTTCTGGACGGCAAGTGCGACACGGTGACCATTATGTCCTACGGCCTCGACCCCTACAAACTCAGCTGGAGCCCCTTCCACGGAGCCGTCTACGCCGTTCTCGACTCGGTGGCCAAGATTGCCGCTGCCGGTGGCGATGCCAGCCGCGTGCGCCTCACATTCCAGGAGTATTTCAAGAAGCTTGGCAACGACCCCTATCGCTGGGGTGAGCCCTTCAGCGCCCTGCTCGGTGCCTACAACGCCCAGATGGGACTGCATCTGCCGGCCATCGGTGGCAAGGACTCGATGAGCGGCACCTTCAACGACATCGACGTGCCGCCTACGTTCTGCAGCTTTGCCGTGGGCATCAGCGACTTGCAGCACGTTGTCACTCCCGAACTCAAGAAAGCAGGCAGCCGCTTGGTGCTGCTCGACATCCAGAAGAAGGACTACGATATGCCCGACTATGACGATGCCCTCGCACAGTATGCCGCTTTGCGCAAAGGCATCGAGCAGGGACAGGTGCTTTCGGCCTACTGCATCGGCCGCGGTGCCCTGATTGAGGCCGTCAGCAAGATGGCCTTCGGCAACAAGCTGGGCGTGACCCTCAGCGACAGCGTGACCCTCAGTGACTTGAGCCTTATCAACTATGGCCATATCGTCGTCGAGACCGCCGCCGAGCTTGCCGACCTGCCTTTCCGCTGCCGCGAGATAGGTGTCGTGACCGACAATCCATACTTCGAATACAAAGGCGAACGCGTCAGCATCGAGGATGCCCTCGCTGCCTGGCAAAAGACCCTCGAAGGCGTTTTCCCCACACGCAGCGCCCAAACGGAAAGCGGCAGTCAGAAAGTTGAGACCCCGCTCTTTAAGGCTCCCGCCCCACTGACGCATTCGCATATCAGCGCATTGACGCATTCCCCCAAGCCCCACGTCTTCATCCCCGCCTTCCCCGGCACCAACTGCGAATACGACTCCGCCCGTGCCTTCAACCGTGCCGGCGCAGAGAGCGAGATTATCGTCTTCCGCAACCAGAACGGACAGCAGATCCGCGAGAGTGTGGATGCTTACGTCCAGGCCATCCGCCGCAGCCAGATCATAATGATTCCTGGCGGCTTCTCGGCCGGCGACGAGCCCGAAGGTAGCGCCAAGTTCATTACCAGCGTCTTCCGCAACCCGAAGATTGCCGATGCTGTGATGGAATTGTTGCAGAAGCGCGATGGCCTGATGCTTGGCATCTGCAACGGCTTCCAGGCGCTCGTCAAACTGGGCCTCGTGCCCTATGGCGAGATACGTCCGCAGTCCGAGGATGCTCCCACGCTGACATTCAACACCATCGGTCGCCACCAGAGCAAGATGGCCTACACGCGCGTCAGCTCAAACCTCAGCCCCTGGCTGCAGCGTGCCGAGCTGGGCAAGACCTACGTCATACCCATCTCGCACGGCGAGGGCCGCTTCGTGGCTCCGCAGGAGTGGATTGACCGCCTCTTCCGTAACGGCCAGGTGGCTACGCAATATGTTGACCTGCAAGGCAATCCTACAATGGATGAGGAATACAATATGAACGGATCCTACTGCGCCATCGAGGGCATCACCAGCCCCGACGGCCGTGTCTTCGGCAAGATGGGCCACAGCGAAAGACGCAGCAAAGGCTCCGCCCTCAACATCTATGGCGACGACGACCAGCAGATCTTCGAAAGTGGCGTTCAGTACTTTAAGTAACCCTTTTTGACACAAACAGACACCCCCTTTGCCACGCCGTGGCAAAGGGGGTGTTTCGTACAGCCGAACCACCATCTGTCGCACTTCCAGATAGTCATTATGCCGCCCTGTACTGGAATCCGTTTTGTGAATAGCACCGTAAACCGCCTGCGTGACAGCGCAGTGAGACAGCCGTTGCACTAAATCGCCCATTTCGACCATCGTTCAACGTTATTTCAATGTTACTTCTTCGATACTCAATCGAAGAAATAACGAAGAAGTAACGGCGAAATAACGAAGAAGTAACGGCGAAATGGCTGAGTGGGCGTTGCTTTTTGGGGATGTGATTTGCTGATTCTGATTGTCACTTTTGCGTCCTGTGGCTGGATTTGGTTGACGGGTTTATAATCATCGACTGCTTTTTGTTGTCAGCCGTCCGCTGTTGCGGCTGATGACGGTTTACTATGGTCAAGAGTCAGAGCTTTTGGCTTGTCAACTTTTTCAGTGCAAGACGCTACTCGTACAACATCGCAGTGAGAAAAATAAAAAATGTCCGTGGATGGATGAAAATATTGTTTTCCTTCATCATTATGGAGGTACACTCTATAGTATCTTTAGTGTATCAACACCACCTTGCGAACAGGGTGGTTGCCGATTTTAACCAAGTATGCACCGGAAACAGGTACATTAAACCGCAGGGGTGTATACTCGTCCTGTTTAGTTGCAAGCACACGTCCGTTGATATCGTAGAGCCACACGGTGTTGCCATCTGCACCGTCCACAACAATTTGACCATTGTTGGCATAAACCTTGACATTAATAGTTTCCGTCTCATTTATTCCAACATACAAAGTATCGTGAATATAGATGGTGTCATAAATATACTGAGGCAAATATATTGTATCGTATAGCAATATTGTATCGTGTACGGACATTAACATTGTATCAACTGTGTTGATAATAGTGGTGTCGTGAACGGGGATAAACACTGTGTCATAAACATAGATTGTATCCTGATAAGGCTCACCATCTGCAAAGAAGTATGCGGTTAAAGTGGTGTCGCCAACTACCGCAAATACGTAAGGATTGAATGTGGCTCCGTTGCTCCAATGTGAAAACTGGTATCCACTATAAGGTGCTGCCGTTAATGTGGCAACGGATCCATATGTATAGCGACCTTCTCCAGAGACACTTCCATAAATGATACTGTCTACCAAAACAGAGACTGTATGAGTGTCGATGGCAAAGTACGCCGTTAGCAGCATATTCCCTGTAATTACGACACTACGGTTACTTTCGGTGCTTCCGTCACTCCATCGCTCAAAGAAATAGTGTGGCGCTGTCGCGGTCGCTGTAACAATTACCGTATCTAAATAATCATATACGCCATCTCCTGTCACTGTGCCTAACGATGTGTTGAAACTTTGTACATTGAGAGAATACTGATTTTTCGCAAAAGAGGCACTAATTGATGAGTCCCCAGAAATAAACAGGGTGTCCTGAATGTTTGTGCTTCCATTGCTCCATTGATTGAAATGGTATCCATAATTGGGCATAGCTTTTATGACCACACTTGAATCGCATCGAACCTCATTAGAATCCAAGTCTTTTACAATGATAGCAGCTCCTTGATGCGGTTGTTCCGAAGAAACGTTCATTGTAAACCCCACAGAAGGAACCGTGTAGTTATGTTGGGTACCAAACCAGTAAGAGTATGAATGGTAAGAGCCGCAAGGGATGATGATATTGAGCGTATCAGGAGTGCCACCATAGAAACCGCCACCATAAGAAGGGGCTAATTCAGATAGGAAAATCAAAGAGTCCAATTTAGGACAATAGGTAAATGCTGCATTCCCAATACTTGAAACGGAACTACCAAAAACCAAAGTTCTCAAACTGTAACATTGAGAGAAAGCCGCTGATCCGATAGAAACAACCGAATTTGGAATAATGACCTTAACAAGGCTTGTGTCTGCATCAAAGGCTTGTTGCCCTATGGTGGTTACAGATTCTCCAATAGTTAGGTCTGACAGATTATGACAGGATGCAAATGAACCCCAACCAAGAGTAGTTACAGAATTAGGTATAGCTACAGATGTAAGATTCGAACAGGCACTAAAAGCATCCTGTTTTATTTCAATTATTGTGCTTGGCAAAATAACTGTGTCTATGTAGTATGAATGATGGAATGCATTATATCCAATTGATGTAACCGGATACCATACTTCATTATACTCCACGCTGTCTGGTATAATTAAGGTACCTGCTATTGATGAACCGTAATTCGGCATACCGTAAGTTTGAAATGTTGCTTCGGCATATCCGTTTTCAATCTGGAAATAAACTGTATGATTGCTCGGTGTGACTACTGTAAAAGTCTGACCTTGTACACTCGCAATAAAGGCAAGTGCCGAAATCAGTAGTACTAATGTCGTGTGGCGTATCATATCTGTTTCTTTGTTTTATATCATTGTTTTATTTTGATTATTGTATTGAGAATGTGTTGCTTTCAGATAGTTCAGAGTAACACATCACATTATCTTTCATCTGTTCGAGGCTTTTGTCGCGAAGGAAGTCTTCGATGTGGGCAATGCTGTCGACAATATGGCGTAGCCTTTCTATGTCCCTACTCTGTTCTCTCATAAATCAGTTGCTTGTCACGATTGGCAGATTCTGCGGCGAACGGCATCAAAGTGCCATTCTCCACCAAATCGACTTTACGCCAGATTAAATCTTTTATTTCTCGCCACATCCCAGCATAGCGAAGCAATCCGATAGGGCGTCCGTGGTCGAACTCCACAAGGATATCCACATCGCTCAGTGGTGTCTCTTCGCCGCGGGCGAAGGAGCCGAAAAGCCAAGCCTTCAGGACGGGCTGCGTCTTGAAATAGTCGGCTATTATCTTGGTCATCGCTTCGGTGCTCATAGGCTTTTCTTCTCTGATTTCAATTTGCAAAATTACAACTATTTCCCGATATGGCAAAATTTAATTGTGTTAATGCGTTAATGTGTTAATGCGTTAGTGGCTGACGCGTCAACACTCCCACGTTTCTGCTTTAAAACGTTTTCGCATTCCCGGTTCGGTGTACTGCTGAATTTATCGGCAGGGCGGATGTCGGGAAAATTGTGTATCTTTGCACTCTCGAAAACTTATACGAACTGATATGAGTAATACTGTTAAAGCAATGTTTGTCAACGGTTCGCCGCGCAAGGGCTGGAACACTGCCAAGATGCTGGAAAGTGCGATGCAAGGGGCCGCAGATGCCGGCGCCGAGCCGCCCGTGGTGGTCAACTACTTCTACCACGAAGAGATTATCCCCTCGGCCCTCAAAGAGCACGAAGCCGCCCGATGGCTGGCCAAGGAAGAACTCGACTGCGTCCACTGGTTGCCCGCCGACGTGCAGATTATAGAAAAGCTAAAACAATCCATATGAAACATTCTCTAACTATCTTATGCTGCCTTCTGCTCTTGAGCCCTGTCCTTTACGGACAGAGCACTGCACAAGCATCTCTACTGGAGAAAGCCTATCAAGATTCTTCCGTAACACTGCTGTATCAGTTCTTCGACAACTGGTCGGCCGATGTTTCCTCCAACGAAAGCGAAGCCCCAAACCCCTGGGTGGCAGAAGCACACAAGGTCTTCGCCGCCTTCTACCAGCCTCTCCAGCTTGACAAGATAGGCTGTGGTGAGTTCCGAATATCCTATCAGGATTATCCTTTTTTTATTGTTCAGGACACTCTTTATAGAATCTATGTAACGGAGACCATCCCTATCGGCGACGACGAGTTGGTGAATTACTACACAAACCGTATCAAACGGCTGTACACCAACAAACATAAACGCAAAAAGAAGCTGGAAAGTCTGCAGAGAATAATTGGATACGGTAACCTGTATGCAGAATTTAAAAGGGAGAAGTATATGTTTCCCGGAGAATGGTGTGCTATCCCCACCACATTGGTGGACTCAAACATATCTTTCCGCCCATCGGTGGATTTCCCCGACAAGAAGATTGTCCATCTGTCCGCCGGCTATGAGCAGTTGCTAAACACATTCCTCGGCAACCAGCATATCGCCCTGGGGACGGAAAACATTATGCAACCCGCCTATGCCAAGGAGGAGAGCGCCCGACGGATGGATTTCATCGAAAATGCCGCCCAGATATTCTATGGGCACTGGGGAGGCTACTGGCAGTATGAGACCTACCCCAAGGCGAACGCCATCATCTTCGACGCTGCAATGCAGCGTGCCATCGTCGAATTCCGCTTCATCTATGAAGGCGGCAATGTGTATCTGGAGAAACAAGAGGGCCAATGGGTTGTCGTTACCGGGGAACTTACTTGGCAAGAATAAAAGACAAACATTATGATAGACCAAATTCTCGAATACAACAGGCGGTTTGTGGCCGAGAAGGGCTACGAGCGCTTCATCACCGACAAATACCCCGACAAGAAGCTCGCCGTGCTGTCCTGTATGGACACCCGCCTCACCGAGCTGCTGCCTGCCGCTCTGGGGCTCCGCAACGGCGATGCCAAGATCATAAAGAATGCCGGTGGCCTTGTCATCACCCCCTTCGATTCGACCATCCGAAGCCTCATCGTTGCCATCTATGAGCTTGGCGTTGACAGTATTATGGTGGTGGCACACTCGCACTGCGGTGCCTGCCATATGAGCTACGACCACTTCCACGACCAGATGCTGGCTCGTGGTGTCACCGACCAGACTCTCGATACTATCCGCAAGTGCGGCATCGACCTCAATCACTGGCTCGAAGGCTTCCGCAACACCGAAGAAAGCGTGCGCCGCACCGTCGAAACAATCCGTACCCATCCGCTGGTGCCGGGCGATGTCACCGTCCGCGGATTCGTCATCGACAGCGAGACCGGCGCTCTCGAAGAGGTGCAAATCTGAAACCCAAAATAATCTCATTATACGATGGCAAGCAATCCCGATTTTGTGCAATATATTGTCGACCAGTGCGGAAAGGCTGGCGATATCACCGCCCGCAAGATGTTTGGCGACTATGGCGTCTACTGCAACGGCAAGATTTTCGGCCTCGTCAGCGACAACGGCTTCTACGTCAAGCCCACCGAGGCTGGACGCCAGATGCTGCGCAGCGTCGACCTGCGTCCGCCATACGAAGGCGCAAAACCCTATTTCTATATAGAGGATGTCGACGACAGCGACTACGTCTCCGCGCTGGTCCGAGCCACCTTTGCCGACCTGCCGGAACCGAAGCCGAAATCGAAGAGAAAATGATATATAGCTCGCCTATAGGCGCTCTCGAACTCGCCTTCGATGGCCCCGTGCTGACATCGCTGCATTTGGCGCCGGCCGGTTCTCACACCCCCGCTCCGGCATCCCCGTCCAATGTGCCCGCAATCCGCTGGCTCGACTGCTACTTCTCGGGCCGCGAGCCCGATTCCATTCCGCCCCTCGAGCCGCAAGGCACGCCGTTCCAACGGCGCGTGTGGCAGGATCTGCTGAAGGTTCCCTATGGCCAGACCGTCACCTACGGCGAACTGGCGCGCCGCATCGGCTGCCGCTCCGCGCAGGCGGTAGGGCAGGCCCTGAACCGCAACCCCATCGCCATCATCATCCCCTGCCATCGGGTTGTCGCCGCAAGCGGCCTCGGCGGCTATGCCTATGGCCCTGACATCAAGCGGAAACTGCTGAACCTCGAAAGAAACACCTGAAAACGGAAAGCGGTTGTGAATTCGTTAATGTGTTAATGTGTTAATGCGTTAGTGGCTGGCGCGCAGCCTCGCTTTCCGTTTTCCGCTTTCCGTTTTCCGTTTTCCGCTTTCCGCTTTCCGCTTAAAAAATTCCCCTTCCGGCATACGAAAACCGTGCGATGCGCGTTTCTGATACATTATAATACATAAAAAACAATCGTAAATGAGCTTAAATACCATCCCCGTCCTGCTGCTCACGGGCTATCTGGGCAGCGGCAAGACCACCTTGCTGAACCGTATTCTTTCCAACCGCCGCGGCATCAAGTTTGCCGTCATCGTCAACGACCTCGGCGAAGTCAACATCGACGCCGACCTCATTGAGAAAGGCGGCGTTGTGGGCAAAAAGGACGACAACCTCGTGGCCCTTCAGAACGGCTGCATCTGCTGCACCCTCAAAATGGACCTCGTCGAGCAGCTGCGCGACATCACCAGCCAGCACCGCTTCGACTATATCGTCATCGAAGCCAGCGGCATCTGCGAACCCGAACCCATAGCACAGACCATCTGCTCCATCCCCACAATGGGACCGGAATACGTCAAGGACGGTATCCCCGTGGTCGACAGCATCGTCACCGTGGTCGACGCGCTGCGTATGAAGGACGAGTTCGGCGGCGGCAAGAACCTGCTCAAGCCCGGCCTGGCCGAGGACGACATCGAGAACCTCGTAATCCAGCAAATCGAATTCTGCAACATCATCCTGCTCAACAAGGCCTCGGAGGTCGAACCCGCCGAACTGGGCCGCATCCGCGAAATAATCCGCGCCATACAGCCCAAGGCCGAAATCATCGACTGCGACTATTGCGACGTCGACTTCGACAAAATACTGAACACCCGTCTGTTCGACTTCGACCGCGTGGCCACGTCGGCCGCCTGGATCGACGCTATCGAGGGACATCACGAGGATGAAGACGAAAACGAAGACGAAGACGAAAACGAAGAACACGAGCACCATCATCATCACGAAGACGAAAACGAAGAACATCATCATCACGATGATGACGACGATGAGCACCATCACCACCACCATCACCATCATCACGACGACGAGGGCGAAGCTGAGGAATACGGCATTTCGACCTTTGTCTACTATCGTCGCGAACCGATGAATATCAGCCGCTTCGACGATTTTGTCGCCCGCCGTTGGCCCAAGGGCGTAATCCGCGCCAAGGGCATCTGCTGGTTCCTCTCCGAGCCCGACACCTGCTACCTCTTCGAGCAGGCCGGCAAGCAGGTATCGCTGCGCGACACAGGCCAGTGGTACGCCACTATGCCCGACGAGGAGCTGCTTGACTTTATGCGCCGCAACCCCGACCTGCAGCGCGACTGGGACGACACCTACGGCGACCGTATGCAGAAG
>OCTW011425130.1_pt1 | contig 12358 bp, 12 predicted proteins | sample 1539671 | NCBI WGS metagenome assembly OCTW01 (sample SAMN02144230, study PRJEB22623) | gut metagenome | biome: sheep rumen | host: Ovis aries | place: New Zealand | reverse complement strand
TCCGGTGGATCTCATGTTTGAGGCGCTGAAGAAAAAGAACCCGGATCACTTTGCCGTCCGGCAATATGCCAAGTTCAAACTGGCGGCCGGTGTAACAGAATGAGAATAGCTTTTTAGTATCCCCCTCCAAGGGGAGGGAGACAGCAAAAAGCCATTCTCTATTTTTATGCGATGAAGGAATGGTGAGAGCACAATATGACAAAGAAAAAGACAAACCGATATGCCGCACTCTATGAGAGATTGAGCCATGATGACGAGCTTCAGGGCGAGAGCAACAGTATATCGAACCAGAAACGGCTGCTTGAGGATTATGCCAGGACAAACGGCATGGCGGTATTCCGGCACTTCACGGATGACGGAATCTCCGGGACGAGATTTGACCGCCCGGGATTTCAGAACATGATTGCTGAGGTCCGGGCGGGAAACGTGGAAGCGGTAGTGATCAAAGACATGAGCCGTTTCGGGCGTGACTATCTGGAAGTCGGGAGCTATATGGAAGTTCTCCGGAAGAATGATACGCGTCTGATCGCCCTGAATGACAACGTGGATACGATTCACGGCGAGGACGAGTTCACGCCGTTTCGGAACATCATGAATGAGTGGTATGCACGGGACACGAGCAAGAAGATCCGTTCCGCGTTCAAGGCAAAGAACCTTGCCGGAAAGCACACCAGCAGTTCCGTGCCGTATGGATACCTAAAATCGCCGGATGACAAGAATCAGTGGATCGTTGATCCGGTAGCGTCGAAGATCGTAAAGCGGATTTTCAGCATGGCGATGGAAGGAAAGGGACCGTACCAGATCGCTAAGATTCTCAGTGATGAGAAGATCGAGGTTCCGGCATACTACCATCAGAAGCTGGGAATCGGCCTCTGGAAAACACGTGAAATAATGAAACCCTACACATGGGGAAGCTCAACAATAGTTCATATCCTCTGCAATCCGTCCTATCTTGGACACACCGTTAATTATCGTACCCGCAAGCACTTCAAAGACAAGAAAAGTCATTATGTCGATTCCGACCAATGGACCATTATCGAAAACACACAGGAACCGATCATCGATCAGGAGACTTTTGATAATGTGCAGAGACTTCGGAGCAACATCCGGCGGTATCCGAACGGTTGGGGAGAGATCAATCCGCTTAGCGGGCTTCTCTACTGCGCCGACTGCGGCGCGGTCATGTATGTACACAGAACGAATAATGGCAAGCGGATTCCGCAGTTCACGTGTTCTAATTACAGCAAAATTCCGGTGGGAAGCCTGTGTCCGACACAGCATCGCATCAACGGTGATGTGGTGATGACGCTTGTGAAGGAGACGCTGAAGGAACTGATCACATTTTCCAAGGAGGATGAGGAAGAGTTCGTCCGGCTGGTGAAGGAGACAGTCGCTTCCAAACAGGACAGCAGTGCGAAGGAAAAGGAATATCGGCTCGACAGCCTGAAAAAGCGCAGTGCGGAGTTGGAAAAACTGCTCTGCCGGATTTACGAGGATAATATCCTCGGAAAACTGCCCGGCGACAGATATTCCGTTCTGGACGCGGAATATTCCTCAGAAAAAGCCAAGGTGGACAAGGAGATCGAGGGCTTGCAGGAGCTTGTGGACGGATACGAGGAAAGCAAGCGGTCAGCAGACAAGTTTATCGAACTGGTCCGGCGTTATAAGAATTTTGACGAGATGACCAATACCATGCTGAACGAGTTCATTTACAAGATCCTTGTTCATGAGCGTGAGCAGAAGGGCAGACAGGATTCTCCGCAGACGATTGAGATCTACTTCAACTTTGTCGGGAAGTTCGAGACGCCCAATATGAAACAGGAGCCGACAGCGGAGGAAAGAGAACTTGCGGAACGTAAGGCCAGGATCGCGGCAAAGCGGCATGAGCAATACCTTCGCAGAAAGTCCACAGGATGGCAGTCGACGTATTACTGGAAAAAGAAACGTGAGAAGAAGGCAAAGATGGATGCCATGAAAGAGGCGCTCCGCGCGGAGGACCGGGAGAACGGCGTTTACTATCTGCCCAATGCAGACAAGGCGACAAAGTGATGGCAATTTCTGATCAAAACACTGATCCAGACCGGACATTTTTGCATCAGACCTACAGCGGTGAACATTTCCCTTATGAGAGAACTGTCACCGCTGTTTTTATGGTCAGAAACGGAGAAAACAGATGACAGAGAAGGAAATCGAAAAGCAGCTTCATAGACTGTACGATCCGGAAGGCCAATATCGGATCAACCAGAAATATTCATCCTCGGACAAACACGTTTATACGCAGGAAGGTGACAAGTACCATTGGCTCACGATCTCACGCACCGGAAAGAATATATATAGTGTCACAAAGACGGATGCATCGGGGCTGATCACGATGCGGGATGCCTATCAGAGTGATGAAAATTCGCTCCGATGCATCAGTAAGGAACGGCTTGTCACAAAGCAGGGAAGGTCAGTGCTGGAATTATTAAGGGAGAGCAAAAGAGAATCGGAACGAACATCAACTATCGGGCGCAACAAGCCGAAAAACAAGGGAGATCGGAGCCTATGAAACTATCGAAATACGAACAGGAGACCATTATCAATTTCAACGCCGGGGAAAGAAATGCCACGCTCTATACACGGGATCGCAAAGTCATGAGAGAAATGGATGAGCTTGTCAGCAAGTATCCGGACATCTATCACCTTGACAGTCAGACAGACATCGATAAGACCTATTCTTTCTCCAAATCGTGCGTCAAGTATCGTAAGCCGAGAACTTTGTCCGAGGTTCAGAAGGAACAGGCAAGGGAGCGGATGAAGAGGATCAATGCAGCGATAATAAATGATGAGAAATAGCCATTCTCATTGAGCAGGATCAATACTTCTGGTATCATAGAAATAATTGAAAAGCAACGAATATTGAATTGCTATGTAATTGGCAGAGGTACTAAATGGCACTTGCGAATGATACCGGATATCCTGAAAAGTCTGAACGTACGCAGCTTACCTTGTCCATATCAAGAGAGAACAAGGAAAAATTGCAGAGAATTGCAAAGCAAAAGGGCATGACGATGGCAGGCGTGCTGGCAAGCTGGATCGCCGATTATGAAGAAAAGGACAGACAGTAAAGGAGATTGCTTCATGACAGATGCAGAACAGCGGGAAGCCGCACGGCAGTTTGTAAACAAATGGCACGGAAAAGGAAATGAGGATGAGGACGGTCGATCCTACTGGATCGATCTGCTTCATAACGTTCTTGGCATGGAGAATGTGACGGACCGCGTTGACTTTGAGAAGAAGGTCTATGTTGATGGCAACAAGAAACGGATCGACGCATATATCCCGGAGACGCGTGTACTGATCGAGCAAAAGAGCCTCGGAAAAGCACTGGATCAGAAGATCCATAACTCCGGGGACATCGATCTAACGCCATACGAGCAGGCAAAGCGGTATAACGACAATCTGGCATTCAGCGAGAGGGCAAGGTGGATCATCACCTGCAACTTTGCCCAGATTTGGATCTATGACATGGATCAGGCAAACACGAAGGAGTTTGCCCCGGTAAAGCTGGAACTTGCCGATATTCAGACCAAGTATTCACTGCTCGACTTTCTGATCAAAAAGAATGTGAAGGAGATTTCTCATGAAATGGAGATCTCCATCAAGGCCGGTGATATCGTCGGGAAACTTTACGATGCTCTCATCAAGCAGTATAAGGATCCGACCAATGAGCATTCTTTGAAGAGCTTGAATGCACTCTGTGTCCGGCTTGTATTCTGCCTTTATGCAGAGGATGCTGGTATCTTTGGCGAGCGTGCCATGTTCCACGATTATCTGCAGAGCTTCCGGACGGAGCGGATGCGGAATGCTCTGATCGATCTGTTCCGCGTACTGGATCAGAAGCCGGAGGACAGAGACCCATACCTCGAACCGGAGCTTGCAGCATTTCCGTATGTCAACGGCGGGCTGTTTTCCGATGAAAATATCGAGATCCCGATGTTTACGGATGAAATCCGGGAATTGCTGCTGGTGGAGGCCAGTGAGAACTTCAACTGGTCCGACATTAGCCCGACCATCTTTGGCGCAGTGTTTGAATCTACGCTGAACCCAGAGACAAGACGTTCCGGCGGTATGCATTACACTTCCATCGAGAATATCCACAAGGTCATTGATCCGCTATTCCTTGATGATTTGAAAGCAGAGCTTGCAGAGATTGAGAAAATACAGGTAAAGAATACAAGAAACCGGAAACTGTATCAGTTTCAGGATAAGCTGGCATCGCTTGAGTTTTTGGACCCGGCGGCAGGAAGCGGAAATTTTTTAACGGAAACTTACCTCAGTCTGCGCCGGCTGGAGAACCGGGTGGTAAGCGATCTTACGGGCGGGCAGATGGTACTCGGTGATGTACTTGACCCGATCAAGGTCTCCATCACGCAGTTCCACGGTATAGAGATCAACGACTTTGCTGTGACGGTCGCCAAGACAGCTCTCTGGATCGCAGAGAGCCAGATGATGAAGGAGACAGAGGCAATCATTGTCCAGCATCTGGACTTCCTCCCGCTGACGACGAATGCCAATATTATTGAGGGGAATGCGCTTCGGATCAACTGGAACGAGGTGGTCGATAAGAGCAAGCTGAACTATATCATGGGTAATCCGCCGTTTGTTGGTGGAATGTACATGAATGCGATTCAGAAAAAGGAAATTCGAGAAATATTTAAAGATGCAGATGGCGCTGGAGAAATGGACTATGTTTGTGCATGGTATAAACTCGCATGTCAGTATATGCAGAATACAAAGATAAAAGCTGCATTTGTATCGACGAATAGTATATGCCAGGGAGAACAGGTTACAACATTTTGGAAATATCTATTCCAAAAATATGCGGTAACGATCAACTTTGCTTACACAACTTTTGTGTGGGATAGTGAAGCTAATGATAAAGCAAGAGTACATTGCGTTATCATCGGATTTTCGCTGAATGATGACCCCGCTGTAAAGAAAATTTATCACGCAGATGGATCATTTGAAGAAGCCGAAACAATCAATCCCTATCTGTCAAATGGCCCTGCAATTTTTATTGAAGCGCATTCCAATCCGATATGTAATGTTCCCAAAATGAGATTTGGCAGCATGCCAAGAGACGGTGGCGGATTTATCCTCACGCCAGAAGAGAGAACAGAACTAATACAGAAAGAACCGATTGCAGAGAAGTGGATTCATCTATATATAGGAGCTACGGAGTTCCTGAATAATAAAGAGCGGTATTGCTTATGGCTGGTTGGTGCTGATCCGTCTGAATTAGCTAAGTGCCCCACTGTAATGAAACGAGTTGAATCCATAAGAGATTTCCGGGCTTCCAGTAAAGCTGCGGGAACAAGGAAATTTGCTGCAACTCCTACATTATTCTGTCAAATAGCACAACCGGATTCAGATTATATCATTGTGCCTAAAACTTCATCGGGGAAACGCAGATATTTGCCATTAGGATTTATGAGCGCAGATGTTATTGCGAGTGATCTTGTATTCCTTATCCCGGATGCAACAAAATATGAATTTGGAATATTAATGTCTAATGTGCATAACGCATGGATGAGACAGGTGGCTGGCCGATTAAAGAGCGATTACAGATATTCGAAAGATATTGTCTATAATGATTTTCCGTGGCCGTCTCCATCAGTTGATCAGCAAAATATGATTGAAAAAACTGCTCAGGCAATCTTAGATGCAAGAAAATTGTATCCGAACAGCTCTTTAGCAAACCTCTACAACCCGCTCACAATGCCACCGGAACTTCGAAAAGCGCATACAGCAAATGATATAGCTGTCATGAAAGCGTATGGATTCTCCACGAAAATGTCAGAAGCAGATTGTGTTGCAGAGTTGATGAAAATGTATATGACAATAGCTGAGAGTAAATTGTAAGAGGACTGGTGATTTAATTGAGCAGAAGATATGGACCCGCTATCCATTCAGAAAGCGCATTTAATGAGGAGACTGCTGTTAGATTCCTTGAAGAAATTTTGGAATCTCGAAAAAGAATAAAAACGTTTTTTAAAAGCAATGACAGAACACCAAACTATGATGGAAGCTTTGAAATTATTGAGGGGAAAGGGATTCCGAAAAAACAGTTTATTGTTCAGATTAAGAAAACAAAGGCATTAAGGAAAAGCAAATCGGGATTGCATAAGGGATACTATCGTTACGATGCAGAGACAAGCTTTCTCTACTATGTGAAAAACAAGGTAACAGAAAACCCGGCTATTTACTTTGTTGTAGATATTGATAATAAAATTGCATATTACATATATCTATCGGACAAGCTATTAAGCGAACTTAACTTTGAAAACAAAGACAAAATAAGTTTTTGGTTCAATGATAGCAATATTTTAAATGAAGAACGTTTTTACAGAGAAATGTCATATATTACAAACGAAAGGAATGAACATTTCTTTATGGGACCAATGGAAAATTATGCTGATCTTCAGGACGCCGTATATAAATTGAATACATTACTTGACACGGATTTCAAGCGTATTAAGGAAGCTGTGCTTCCGGAACTTTATAGATTTGGGATAGCTACCTCTTCTGGTTCGGAGACAGAAATAAGCGTGCTTGATAAGAATAATAAACAGCGTGGCATAATAAAAGAACAATCTGTGATTTATGGGCTGTATCCTCAGAATAGAGGAACACCTGATACTGGTATACGTGATTTTCGTGGAATGGAGAATTATTATACAAGCATCAATATAGGCGGAAGTAAGTCTCCGGATGAGTATATAAATGATGTGATCCATAAAATTGTTAAATCATTTTGCGAAAACCCTCCGATTGAATTATTGCCGACTAAGGTACTGATGGAGATTGTTTATGATCGTCACAATAAGTTGTGTGATTTATTAAATGTGCCATCAGGTGATGTTAGCGATGCTTTGGAAAATTATTATTACTTGCTGGATTATCTTTTCAGAATGCTGACAGCTAATGACTTGAGCGATAGTGAGAATGAAGTTCGGAATAAATATATTAACAATGGACGGATAAGGGAACATTCAATCGATTTTGGATCACCAGAATGGATTGATATCAAGGCTGAAATTAATGCTTATATTGAAAAAGTGAAGCCAAAGCAAAATCATAAAATTAATGTGGATTTGGTTTTAAACGTAATCACAAAAGAGTGTATTCAATACTATATAGTATTGAGTGAATTGAAACGTCGTGGGATTACAACTATAGAAGAAGTATGGAAATATGATATTTATGATATATTTAAAGGTAATGAGAAATCAACAAAGCTTATCGAGACTATAATTGAGCAATGGTTTGATGAGTTGCCCGATATTTATGCAGAGTTCTATAAGAATGTGTTTGACACGCCAAAATATGAATATCAGATAAATGGAATATATTCATTTGATGTTAAAGATTATTCCATGCCGTTCAATATGATAGGGATTACAGCAAAGCTGTATGAACCTAGCGAAGGTATTAAGTTGACAAAATCAGATGTCCCTCTAACGACCGATTTTACAGAAGAGGATAGAAAGCTAGGAATAAAGTCAATTATCTCAAGCCTTAAACCGGCAGAAATGGTAAGAGATTCCAATAAAAAGTTGTTTTATGATGGAATAAGGTGTTGGTTATATCAAGGAATATGTAATACCTTAAGGATTAAACCGGAAGGAATCCATATTGGTTGGAGAAACGCAACATTATTTTGAAAATGTTCTATATAATCAGCCGTCGACGAAATTCGATAGGCTGATTTTTATTATTCAAAGGTGGTGATATGAATGAGCGGAAGAGAAAGAAAATCGCTCTCGGAGCTGAGGGCTGATGTCGAGAAAGGGGAGCAGAGAAAGAAATATTACGAGAACGAGATCAGGATCAAGGAGCGCCAGATCAAACACCTGACCCGCGCCGAGCGGACGCACAGACTTTGCAGTCACGGAGGAATGCTGGAGAAGTTTATCGAGCGGCCAGACATTCTGTCTGATGAGCAGATCATGAAGCTGCTCACTTATGTGTTTCACAAAAGTGATGTACAGACGATGCTACAGGAGATGATCAAGGAAGCAGAAATGCAGGAACGGGAATAGTCCCGAATTTATGAGGGCGCAATTATACACCGTTCCGGTGTCATTGCGTCCTTCGGAGAGTCCTCGCCGGACGGCTGATCGGCAGTGCAGCATACATGGAGCACTGCCGATCCAGTGGGAACTGCGTTCCCCCTGCGCCGTCTGCGACGGCTACCCTCTTGCGGACTTGTGTACGGAACAGACAGAAAAATCCTCTGCCTGTTCCGAAGCACAAGTGAAAAATGAATATCCAAAGTTACAGACCGATTGTTTTTCAAGAAGAAAAGCATCGGTCATTTTTTATGCCATGAGAGAGGAGAACGGAATGAATCAGAAAAAACTGAATGTGCTGCAAGGGCTTCTGCTCCGGTACTGCGGACAAAGAGGCATGACCGACGTCGAGATCACAGGGAGAGCGACAGCCACGGCGATTACACAAAGTGGAAAAGAGATGCATCTGACGACGAATATCTACGGCGACATCATGGACGATGACACGAAGAAGATCATTGCCGACGGAAATGTATCCCACGACATCCGACGGATATATGAGTTTCCAACGGAATGGAAGGATCGGAAGCCATCAGTCGTGTCATCACTTCGGGAAAAGAGCGATGTCGGCGGTGCGCCGAAAAGGGAGAAACCGAAGACGCGAAAGAAGACGCAGGAAAAAGAGAGATGAGGTGGCGCATATGACCTGTCCGCATTTTTCTATTTCGATCCGATCCCGTTACAACAAGAAATCCGGAACCAGAGGATCGGCCGTTGCGGGCGCGGCCTACCAGAGCGCGGAGAAACTGTTCAGCGAGTACGACGGACGGACAAAGAACTATGCCTATAAACAGCCGGAGCTTGTGTTCTCCGAGCTGATGCTTCCGGCAAACGCGCCGTCGGATTATTCCGACCGGGCCACGCTCTGGAACGCGGTCGAGAAAGCAGAGACGCGATTTGATGCACAGCTCTCCCGCGGGATTATCGCGGCACTCCCGAAGGAGATTCCGTTTGATCAGTCCATCGCGATGGTGAAGGAATACTGCCAGGAGAATTTTGTCTCCAAGGGAATGTGCTGTGATATTGCAATCCACGATCCGGCACCGCCGGGACACAATCCACACGTTCACATCATGCTGACCATGCGCGGCATCGATGAACACGGGAAGTGGCTCCCGAAATCCCGGAAGGAATACGTCCTTGATGCTAAAGGTGAACGCATCCGGCTTCCGAGCGGCGAATGGAAAAGCCGGAAGGTTGACACAGTGGACTGGAACCGGAAAGAGAATGCGGAGATCTGGCGGGCAAGCTGGGAAGAATACCAGAACCGCTATCTGGAAATGAACCAGCGATCGGAGCGCGTAAGCCTGAAATCCTACAAACGGCAGGGCGTCGATCAGATCCCGACGGAACACATGGGACCAGCCGCATCGGCGATGGAGAAGAAAGGCATCGAGACAGACATCGGCAACCTGAACCGGGAAATCCGTCAGTCCAACACGCTGATGCAGTCGATCCGGAGCATGATCCGAAAGCTCGCAGACTGGATCGGCGCGGTGCATGAAGCATGGAAAGAGATTCAGGCAGAAGAAGCGGCAAAGCCGAAGCCGGTTTATCTGGGCGATCTTCTGCTTGCAAAGCTGGAAATACGGAGAGCGGAGCGGTCGGACTGGAACCACAGGGCGCAGACGAGCAGTTCCATCAAAGACATGCAGAAGGTGCTGGACTTTGCGGATTATCTGAACCGGAAAGAAATCCTGACCGGCGGTGATCTGAATGACCATCTTGCCGAAGCGTATGAGAAAACGTCTGCAATTCGGAAATCGGTAAAGACGATGGAACAAAGGGCGAGGGTAATTGCCGGAATCCGGAAAGCATACAACGACTGCCGAGAGACGAAGGAGATCCATGACCAGTATGTAAAGATCGGCTGGAAAGGCCGGAAGGAAAAGTTCCGTCAGGAGCACGCAGAAGCAATCGACCATTTCGAGAAGGCCGACCGGTTTCTCCGAAAAAACGTGCCGGATGGGAAGATTGACTTCAAAGCGTTGTCCAAAGAAACGGCAAGACTGGAAAAAGAGATCGCGACAGAGAATGAGAAACTTGCCGCTGTCCAGAAAGACCTGAACACGCTGAAGGACATCCGGTATTTCGTGAAGGAGCTGCTTCCGGAGCTTGCGCCGGATGAGAAGGAAACGGCGCAGGAAAAGCGGTCGATCCGCGAACGACTTGACGAGAACCGCCGGGCGATTCAGAAAAGCGAGAACCAGCACGGCGGCGGTAAGACAGAAAAAGCAAAAGGAAGGGAACAGCAGTTATGACAAAGCAGGGAAAGCGATATTACTGGCTGAAACTCCACGAGAACTTTTTCAGCCAGGCAGTGATCCGGTTTCTCCGGAAGATGCCAGAAGGGGATTCCATTGTGATCATCTATCTGGAACTCCTTCTCATGAGCATCAAGACCGACGGCTACATCCGCACGGACGGGCTGTATGACACGATCGAGAAGGATCTTGCCCTGATTCTCGATGAGGACGAGATGAAGATCCGGCTTGCGATTGCCGCACTGGAGAAGGCGGGGCTTCTCGTCCGGGGAACCGGGGAGTATGAGGCACAGATGACGAAGTATCCGGAGATGGTAGGAACCGGTTCAGAAACCGCCGGAGCGCAGAGAATGCGGGATTTCCGGCAGAAAAAGTCCCTTCCGGAGATCCCGTCCGAAGGAAAAGCGTCACATTGTGACACCGATGTGACACCACTGTTGCACCCGCGTGACGTAGAGAGAGAGAAAGAGATAGAGATAGATAAAGAGATAGATAAAGAGAGAGAGGGAGAGAGTAAGAAGGGCACTCTCCCCCACACTCCCTATGGCAGATATCACAATGTCTTTCTGACCAAACAGGAAGCGGCAGAGCTGGAGAAGGATTATCCGGGGATCTGGAGGGACTACATTGAACAGCTCTCCTCCTTTATGGCATCGGACGGCAAGACCTATCAGAACCATGCGGCAGTGATCCGCCGCTGGATGGAACGCGACAGCAAAAAGAGATCCACGGAAGTGCGAACTTACAGTGACAAAGAGGAGGGAAGCTTGTGAGCAGGTTAAATGATTTGGGCGATGTGATTGGGAAACACCTTGAGGGACAGGCAGAGCGGATGAAGAACGATATGCAGCCGGGAGACTACATTGGCGCGGATGGGCTGATCTACTGCGGTGTCTGCCATGAGCCGAAGCAGAAGCGGTTTGAGGACGGGATTCTCGCCGGACAGACACATCACGCGATGTGTAAGTGCGAGAGGGAGCGCTATGAGAAGGAACTGGCAAGCCGACAGGCAGAAGAAAAAGCACGGCACGTGGAAGAACTCAGACGCAACTGTTTTCTCAGCCGTTCCATGCGGGACTGGACGTTTGCCAGAGATAACGGCCAGAACCCGCAGATGTCAGTGGCAAAGACGTATGTGCAGAATTGGGCGCAGATGAAGGAGAAGAACATCGGGCTTCTCCTCTGGGGCGATGTCGGGAGCGGCAAGAGCTACCTTGCCGGAGCGATTGCCAACGCTCTGATCGATCAGGAAATCGCGGTGCGGATGACGAACTTCTCCGCGATCATGAATGATCTCTCCGGGACATTTGAGGGCAGGAACCAGTACCTTGACAGGCTGTGCTCCTTCCCGCTTCTCATCCTGGATGATTTTGGAATGGAGCGAGGTACGGAATATGGACTGGAACAGGTCTACAGTGTGATCGACGGCAGATACCGAAGCGAAAAGCCGCTGATCGTGACAACAAATCTGACGCTTGCAGAGATGCGGAACGCTTCCGACACGGCGCACAGGAGAATCTATGACCGGGTGCTGGATATGTGCGTCCCGATCATCTGCCGGGGAGAGAGCTTCCGAAAGCGTGCCGCCGAGGAAAAGTACGCAGAGATGAAACGCATTCTTGATGGAGGAAGCAAATGATCGACAGCAGAGAAGAAAACAGAACCGCCGGGATCGCCGATGCAAAGGAGCAGATCCCGGCAATTCAGAGAGTTATCGACGGGAGGCTCTACACCGTGAAGGTCCATTTCCGGGATGGAGCGACCCGGACGGCGAAGGAGACTATGAAATCAATTCTAATGCACGAAATCGATGCCAGAGCTGATTCAGAGGGCAATTTCAATTAAAAAACAATGGAAAACCTACTAAAAAGTTGTTGACATTCAGTCACAGGCAAGACCCTCAAAAGTATATTGGTGAGTGCCGGCGCGAGGCTTGCGCCATTTGATATCCAGGAGGTCCGGGAGATCACGATGTACGAT
>OCTW011556957.1_pt1 | contig 12365 bp, 13 predicted proteins | sample 1539671 | NCBI WGS metagenome assembly OCTW01 (sample SAMN02144230, study PRJEB22623) | gut metagenome | biome: sheep rumen | host: Ovis aries | place: New Zealand | reverse complement strand
TTGGTTGGGATGGATGGCGCGATGCAGAATTGTATGTTTACGAAGCAATAGTTTTCTGATGGAGTGCAGATATTATCATCGATTGGAGGAAGGACAAGTGGAATGCGAACTTTGTCCGCATCACTGCAAGATAAGTGATGGAAAAACGGGCATCTGTCGCAGTCGACGTAATAAGGATGGTATCCTCGTCAGCGAAGTGTATGCCAAGCCTTGCTCGCTTGCTATCGATCCGATAGAGAAGAAGCCGCTTTACCATTTTCATCCAGGCACCACATGTCTCTCCATCGCTTGTACAGGTTGCAATTTCCGTTGCTTAAACTGTCAGAATCACGAAATATCGCAGGTTTCGCCACAAGATGGAAACTACTACCAGCTGCAACCCGATGAGGTGGTTGCACTTTGCCTTAAGCACCATTGTCCAGGCATCGCATATACTTACACAGAGCCGCTCACCTATATAGAATACATCACTGATACAGCCCGCAAAGCCCACGAAGCCGGACTATGGAACATATTGGTTACAGCAGGCTATGTATGCCAAGAACCACTTAGCCATCTTCTACCCTATCTCGATGCGGCCAACGTAGATTTAAAATCGTTTAGCGATGAGATATACCAGCGTGTTAGTGGCGGCCATCTACAACCAGTACTCGACACCATTCGGGCTATGCGCAATGCTGGTGTTTGGTTAGAGATAACCAACTTGGTTATTCCTGGCATCAACGAGGATATGCAGATGATTCGAGAGATGTGCAAATGGCTGAAGAACAACGGTTTATCCGAAGCACCATTGCACTTCAGCCGTTTCTTCCCTCGCTACAAAATGCAGGATATTCCCCCCACCCCACGCCAAACACTCTTCGCCGCCAAGCAGATAGCCCAAGAAGAAGGTATCAAGCATGTGTATTTAGGAAATATTTAGCCTTATATCAATACCTTTTAATAGTTCTGAATCGGCAACGCATTTTATGAACAGTTCTTCTAGGCAATATAACTTGTTATGGTTTATTATCTATAAGTGTTTCCGAAATAACGATAGCTTTATTATTCCTTATAAATGACATTACTTGTGGGTCCTTTTTTATCTCTTCCCAAGCATTTTTAATGTCTTCGTATAGGCTTCTACAACCTATTACATTTTTATCCAACTCATTATAATTAGAAGACAAAATTATACCTTTGTTAGGTAGACCCGTATGCAACAAGCCACAACGCATTGCCGTATATAGATAATTGGTATAGTACTGTCCTTTTTTATATTTGAATTTTCTATATGGCCTGAAGGCTTCTACACAATCAATTGTTGAAACATATTTAACTGCAGTATTCTTTTCATAATGAAGATTGCGAAGTCTACACCTGGTTATAAACTCTATTGCAGCAGAAAGCACGAAAAACGCCAAATAAGAATTTGAGTCGACTAAAGGAGCTAAATCTTCATTAATCAATTTATTTCCATATTGTTCAATACTCATTGCTTTGTCTAAATTTGAACTGTAAACCATATCTCAATATATTTTAATAAAACCTATATTCTTTTTGTTTTTGAGAAACCATAAATTTGCTATTCTCACCACTTTCACTGATAGTAGTCTGTTCCATCTACGGGGTCGGTCAGTTGTAACTTATGCCCAACAATTTTAACTATGATTTGCCCCTCACTATATTGCCCACCACCATATCTGAGTAACGCACTGGTGGGAGTATAGCGTAATACGGATACAATACCAGCATAATCGTCTTCGCAGAACATTCCCCCATTGCCATCAAATCTTATAGTAACACCATTATTGGCACGGAATCTTTGATTCGCGAGATAACCAACCACGTACTGTTCGTTTATGAATGTTCTTGGTGAAGATTTTTCATAGCTATCTGAGGAATACGAAGCCCACTCGCTAGATGAAGGATCTATCTTATGCATCCATCTTCCATCGCCATAATCAATCCTCTGATTTTCTGAATCTATTTGAACCACCAACTCCATCCCGTCAATAACGCTAGCCCTTATTACATTATTATCTATATAAAAAGAACGGCTTTCGTGTTCAGGATTCATGCTGCTAAATTGAGTAATGGTATTCCCACTGATTATAAAGTGACCTTTGAATTTCCTTGTTCATAAACCCAATGACCTTGTAACCAATCATAATTCGTGCTTTCACTTTCATTGTTAGCAGCAAACTCTGGGTTGTTATCAGTTCCTTTATCAATTATTTCATCAACAAGCCATACATCATTTTCGTATTTGAGAATAACTTCAAAATCGCCCACATATAATTCGCTTATGACCTTTACCTTTGCTTTTGCTTCTGTGTCACTAACCATTTCCAATCCTTCAATCTCACATTTTTCAGGATCTGAATCCGAATATTGCCACCATAATCTTGGAGATTCATAGCCTTCGTCTTCAGCCTTTTTACACGCATCTTTATATTTCGTTTTAAAAAGTTCTGTACAGTATTTATCTACTGCGTCAGCACTTTCATCACCTATCATATTGTTTAAAATAACCTGAAGATTGGCCTCAGTGATAGGAGAAATAGTATTTTTGTCACTGGTTGCACTTAACGACAAATACCCCAAAATGCATACTATAACAAATGCTCCTAAGATATAAGGTAGATACTTTTTTATACCGTTTCTACTAGTATCTACATTTTGTACTAATGGTGCTCCGCAGTTTGAACAGAACAAGCTTTCATCAGGCAATTGATTGCCACATTTAAAACATTTTTTCATAAAACTATTATTTTAAAATTAGCATTTTATCATTTATACATAAATCCTTATAGAAATGACCAAGAATATCCTACCTATTCATTCTTTTCCTTTATTTTAAACTCAAATTTCTCCGTAACGGACTTTATGCCATTATCGTACCAATATTTAGTTAATACATACCCCTTTTTCTCAATTCTTAGAAAAACACCTAAAACGGTGTCACACACTGCATCTATGGGAGTTTCATTTGTTCGTGGTTGGATTATATGCTGTAAACGATCATGATCGTCTTCAACATTACTATCTACCTTTTCCTTCTTCATTTCTAAAGCCAATAGATTATCAGGCTTCAGGAGTCCTCTACTATGAATAAGCAAATCACATCTTACAGAATGAAGTTTTCCATCACTATATATCACTCGTTTTTTCATGTTTCCAAATGTTTTATTGTATTCTGTATCCACATAATACCCGTCAAACAGGATATACTGCCGTATCTCGTTTTCGAGATAATGAGCAAGCCGAGCACATAAATTCATCTCCGACACCTGCATATCAATGTTTCTTTTATCATTAATAAATAGGCATGCTATTGCTTTTTTTAATAAGGTAATTAGCATTTGTATCATTTTATCCTTTTCCATATCAAATTTTTTTTGTACACTTCTTATTATAATCCAACTGCATTCTATTATCTTATGTATGGATCATTAAAAAATCTTCTCTTCTGAATATATGCCACTTCTTTACCATCTGGCAATATGCGTTTAAGTATAATCGTATTTCCATTCTTTTCAAGCACAAGATTTAATGTGATATTCCATTTGGTATCGCTCCCAAAGTACCCTCCTCCAGAGATAGTCGCAGAAATAAAGTTTTCAGAACATGAATATCCTCCTGTTGAAGAGAATTGAGCCGAATACCCACGATAATCATCCTTTACATGCAAAAATGTAATACGACCACCTCCTTTATTGGAGGGGTAAAAATATAAAAGAGTTCTAAGTCTAAATCCTTGAAAATCAAAACTATAACCATCACTTTCCCACAAGTAATCACCAGTGGCAGCTGTTTCAAAAAAAACATTTATAGGTTTACTTTCTTCCTCTTTTCTTTTCTCTTCCTCTTCTATTTGTCTCCGTTTTTCTTCTGCAGCTCTTTCCTGCTCCTCAATTCGTTCTTTTTCAAGGCGTTTTACCTCTTGTATATGATTATATACGAAATAACCACCAATCAGTATCGTAAGTATTATTAGGAAAAACAATAATAGTTTATTATGGGAAGACCCGTGTGAGTTTTTCCTTGTACGTGGATTGTCTGGAGTAAAATCAGGACAGCCATAAAAAGGAGTCCCACAATGGGAACAGAATTTTTCTGTTCCCATACGCTCACTACCGCATTTTTTGCAGAAGCGTATTTCTTCTGACGTATTCTCTTGTATCTCTGAACCACATTGTGGACAGAATTTTACATCATCACTTACTTCGTGACCATTAGGACATCTTCTCATATTTCATTTTTTATAATCAAGAGTACTCTTTCCTTTTTTGTCTATATATCCACACACACCATCTTTCTTAACAAGAGCGAGACCATCAGAGAAATCATTTGCCTCTTCATATATAAATGGAATAACTTCATTACCGTTTTTATCTATATATCCATAAAGTCCATCTTTCTTTACAACTGCCATTCCCTCAGAGAACCAATGAGCAGATTCGTAAGACAACGGTATTACTTCCTTACCAGTCTTATCAACATAGCCAAACAACCCATCATGTGATACAACTGCTAAATCTTCACAGAAGTTTCCATAAGTATCTCTTTTATCTTCTTGAACAAAAGAGAACAATATATTTCCAGCAGAATCAATATAAGCCCCATCATCTCCAGCCCATTCGTCAAACACTTTTGCAATACCATTGTAAGAAGCCAATCCCATCCCATATTTACAAGGGACAATTTCCTTACCCGTTGTATTATAATATCCAAAATCATTATCTTTTTGAACACACAATAAGTCATCACAATACCCTAAACTGATATTATCATAAATACAAGGCAAAATAAGCTTACCTTCATTATTCACAAAACCTTTTTTGTCATCTTTCCATACTATCAATCCTTCTTTGGTTATTGCAATAATATCATCATGTGCAAAAGCGAATGATGCGATTGTCTTACCAGATTTATCTATATAATAACACTTATTGGCATCCTTAGAGACTAAAGCTATATTACTATAGAATGGCACCGCAAATTTATAGATAAAAGGAATAACCTCTTTTCCATCCTTATTGATATAACCCTTTTTCCCATTTTTACTTACTAGAGCAAGTCCATTTATAAAATTACTAGCTTCATCATAAATAAAAGGGATAATTTCTTTACCATCTTTATCGATAAAGCCATACTTTATTTTGTCACTAATACTCTTACCAAGCCTCATACGTTCTTCAGACATAAATGCATAACAAAAATTATTATCCAAATCAAAATTTCCGCAAGGATGAAAAACTGGAGAGGCTATTATTTCGCCTTTTTTATTTATAACACCTATCTTATTGTCTTTCTTAATTGCTGTATATCCATCATGAAAATCATATAGTTCATATTCGCCAGTTGTTATTTTTTCCAACTCTTCAAGAGAATAATCATCATTATTAACGAGCCAATAATACCCCACACCCAATACTGCAAGAGTTAACACACATCCAACGATAATAGAAACAATTCTTGATGTTTTCTTATTTCTCTTTACCTCTAATGGCGTAATTAATGGTTTTTGAGTTGAAATTGGAGTTTCAACATCTCTTAAATCTTGTTTTGCACCACAATAGGGACAGAATTCACTATTGGCATCTATCAATTTACCACACTTTACACACTCTTTTTGCTGTGGCAATTTCTTTCCACAAGCCCCACAGAACAAGCTATCATTACTTATCTCTGTATTACAATACGGACATTTCATATTCTCAATAATTTAATAATCAAACGTACTTTTACCATTTATGTCTACAAAACCTATTCCGTGCTCTGAAGAAATAACTGCAAGTCCATTATCATAACAGAATATGTTCTGATATTTGAATGGAATTATTTCTTTACCTGATTTATCAAGGACACCGTATAGATTATCTTTACAACATATCAGATAACCATTATACATCTTAATATTAGAGTACAAACAAGGTACAATTTCCTCCCCAGTTTCACCTATTAAACCATATTTATCATCGTTCGTCAAAGTTATATACTCATCTACGATAGTATTTGCACTTATTCTATATGATGAAGAATAACTCCTTATCTTACCAGTTGAATTATATATGCTGATGTTACCATTTTTATCTTTCATACAAATAACTTCCCCTTTACCATCAGCAAAAATCTGATTATCAGAAAGTTCCATTGGTACAACAAATTTACCATCTTTATTTATAACACCACTTTTGTTACCCTTTCTCACATATATATAATCATCACTTGAAACCATTTCTAAATACCCATAATCTGTAAAGGTGCCAACGACACCTGATACTCCGATTATAGTTGTCTCATTATTCTTTTTGACTATATACAAACCGCTCTCAGCTCTTTCTATTTCAACATCAGAAAAAGGATATAAAACCTTACCAAATTTATCTATAATACCAGATTTTAACCATCCTTCTTTTTTCTCATCTGGAATGGATACGCACGTGATATTATTCTTAAAATCTGCTGCATAACTGTATTTTATAGGGATAGCAACTCTACCAGTCTGATCAATAAATCCATTTTTTAAATCTTTCTCTACAAGAGCCAAACCATCATGGAATGCATTTATTCTAAAATAATTAAAGGGAACAACAACTCTATTTGTTTTATTTACACACCCCCAATATCCATCTTTATACACAGGAATAATATCACCTTCTGTTGGTTCTGACACTTCTTCATAAATTATCGGAATACAAACTTTTCCGGATGTGTCTATGAATCCCCATTTTTCACCTTTTCTAGCAGAGGCAATGCCAGCAGAAAAATCACTTATATAATCATATTCATACGGAATGACAATGTTTCCTACATTATTTACCATGCCGATTTTTCCATTCAGATATACTTTGGCTAATCCATCTTTAAACCCCTCTACCTTGTTATATTTACATGATACTATTTCTTCTCCTTTTGTGTTTATAATACCAAACATGTTATTCCTTTTCACCTTCAGGAATCCATTCACGAACTTTGCTTCTTGCTTATTGTAAATATCATCATAACAGTACTCACTAAGTACCTTTCCTTTGACGTTTTTCAAAACTAGTCCACTACGCTCAGGAACCATTATCAAACCATCAGAAACAACGTATCCTTTGCTCGTAGATATAACTTTCCCGTATTTCGATATCACCTCGCATTTTGAATTATTCGAAAACACTAATGTGGCAAATCCTCCTTTATAATCTACTTTACAAATATCAGAATGACTCTTAAGGTATTTGGCAATACCTTTTAATGAATAATCTGCAGTAATAGCCTCTTTACATCCTTCAAATGAATCGTCTGCTACATCAGCCATACAATCAGTGAGATCTACGGACAATAGCGAACACCCCATAAATGCTTTCCCAGAAATAAACTCAAGTTCTTCATTTAAAGATATCTTCTTCAATGATTTGCAGTTTGCAAAAGTATACGGATTAATTTTTTTTATTGAAGAAGGAATTACTAACTCCGAAATACCAACACCCTCAAAGGCACTATTTCCAATAAATGATAACGAATTACTCCAAGTGACAGATACTAACTTATCACAATTACAGAAAGCTTTTTCGTCGATTTTTGTTAATGAATTAGGAAAATTTACAGATGTTATTGAAGTATTCTCAAACGCACTTTTACCAATTTCTGATAATGCTTTTCCGAAGGTAATACCAGTAAGCACGTTGTTTCCAGCAAATATCTGAGATCCTATTCTTGTTAACGAATTAGGCAAAACTATTGTTGTTATCTTTGTTCCATTAATAAAACCTTTTCCTATTGCTTTTAGATTAGCCCCAAGCGAAATCTCGGATAGATTAGAGCAACCACTGAATGCAGCATCACCAATACTCTGGATATTATTTCCCAATGATATTGTAGTAAGGGCAGTACAACCATTAAAAGAATTCCTCATTATTTCGGTCAAGTTATCTGTAAATGATACCTCGACTAGATTTAAACACCCTTGAAAAGCTCTATCTTTTACAACTTGGACAGATGTTGCGATTACTCTGGTTAAAGTAGCGCAGTCCATAAAAGCATTCTCACCGATTGCGTTTACTGAATACTTGTCACCCTTATATGAGACCTCTTCTGGAATAGTAATAGCATCTTTCGCTTTCTTCTCAAATCCTATTAAATCTACCGTTTTATTCTCGGTAGATGTGATTCGATACATCAGACCTTTTTTGTCAAACTCTTGTGCCAACATGGAATTTACACTCATTAATACAAAGAATGCAATGACGAAACTTCTCAATTTAATCATAATTATTCTCATTTTAGGTTTTACATTAGACTGTTTTACCAAACACAATAGTAGTGTGAGCTTCTCATTATAGAACGTGTTAACTCTACGTCTGCTTTACATTTAAAGATTACTAGACTTTTGAGTACAGACGAAAGCTATATGCTTCCTACTATGTCTGGTGCAGTTATTCTGCGACAATGCAAATATAGACATTATTTAGCAAACATATTTCTTTGTGGGCTGAAATATTACATTTTTTAACGTAGAGTTTGAATCTGTACAGATTCACCAGTAGAAGTGAATCGCATTTGAGGACCATTGTAGTTCTTTGGAAATACCACACAAATATCTCCTGTACCCTCCCAAATCTCTTCACCGCCCCTCGTTCCGATTTGGGTTAATGTGCCATTATACCAGATTCTCACAGAACCATGAGTCAGACACGATGAAGGTTGAGAGCCTCTAAATTCAGCTGTTCCATAAGTCCAATCTGCCATAGCTGTATCCATTATGCCACAGAAGGCTAATAATATCATCATTCTTTTCATAATTATCATGCTGATCGTTTTGCAATCGTATAGTGACCAAAAGAATCGCTCAGGTATAGCTCTGGGAAAAGATAACCTTCGATGTTGAGGCTGATATTGTTTCGGCCTCTGGAGAAACGGATGGTTTTACCATAGTAGGCATAGTCATAAGTCTCTGTAAACCATTCGGTATCACGCTGTTTTGTCATCGTAATGTCTGCCTTTCCATTGGACAGGAACTTGATTTGCTTATACTCCATTTCACCTATTACCATAGGGTAATAGCATTGCCAAGTGCCTATCAGTTCGTCGGCATAGAACACATCGCCATTAGTTGCTGCTTGGTGATGATAAGGACGATCTTCCTCATCAAGATAGGGACAATCACACGACAACAATAGTAACGATGCTCCACAAAAGAATAATTTTCTGTAATCCATATCAGTATCATTTTTATGCAAAGATACAAATCTGGATCGAGATACTAAAATGCAGAAGCAACCATTTCTTCCATTTTGCAATTATTTACGATTTTGACCGTTCTTCCGCATCTGATTGAATACGGACGAGGTGAGATTCTGGAATCGCGAATCTGTTTCTTGGTATATGGTGGATTCTGGGATATCAGGATATCTGTCTTGCAATCTGCTCGCGATTTCGAGCATCTTTTGATGAAAGTCTGTTGAAGCCTCAGTCCATGCTTTTCCTGTAGTTGGATTAGGAGATGGGAACAAAGAATCGCAGAACGTGGCAATAGTCGCGCGATAGGCTTTATCTATCATTTGTTCCATTTCATCATTCATTGATGGTTTGGGCTTCTTTTCTACTTCATGCTTTGGCTCTTCTGCAGGCTTTATAACCGAGTCTTTCTGTATCGTAACTACAGAATCCTTCTGAACTTTTGGCAATACTGTTGCAGGTTGCTCTGGCTGATGGGTAAACAAAACTATTGCCACAGAAAGAATGATGGCCAAAACCACAAACAACGATACCCATAGTAAATAGCGACGTTTGTGATTTATGTCATGCAAAATCTCATCTACAGTTTGATATCTATCTTTTGGTTTCTCAGCCGTACATCGCGCTATTACCTTATTATACATATGGCGATTTGGCAAAAGTTCAAGGATTTTGCCAAATGCGTAGATGTCGGTACGAACATCGACTTGACCTTTATCCAATTGCTCTGGAGCAGCGAAACTTTTGGTAAGTCCCTGAGTATCAGCAAAAGTGTCAGTATAGCAACAACCTAAGTCTATCAGCTTAACATCGTCGTTGATGCGGGTGAGCATGATATTGTCTGGCTTCAGATCAAGATGCAGCACTTGATGGCAATGCAGATAGTTGATCACAGACAACAACTGACGAACAAACTTATCAGTGTGTTTATGATCATTGAAATAATCAGGATTCCTTGACAGTCGCTGAGCGAGGTTTTCACCATCCACATATTCCATAAGAATGCTATCGCCATCCATCGAAACGTATCTCACCAGATGTGGATGCTCCAATCGATAGCCAGTTTCGAACTCCTTGCGGAGTGCTTCTTGGTATCGGATATCGCCAGCAAATCCTGTTTTCAGCCTCTTTAGGAAATGTAATTTTCCGTAGAGTTTCACTCGAAAAGTATCACAAGTTGCGCCTTGTGATTCTATCTTCTCGACAACATCGAAACGTGATTGAGTATCAGAAAACTGCGATGATTCCATGAGCTAGACCACTTTTATACTTGAAAGACCTGAAATACGACCTGCAGTGAATTGCCCCAAGGATTCCCCAGCCCGGCCAACGTTAAGAACCAATAGCGGATGATGGAGCACAAACGTCTGTATCTCTAATTCATCGCCAATAAGGAGTTTGCTATTCTGGCTCTCTGTTACTCGATAGTGCTGATTGCCAAGATACTGCATAACCACCTTTCTATCAGGTAGATAAGTAATCTCAACAATAGTTTCAGGTAGCAAGTCGGTAGAGCGAACTTCGTAATCATCAGCACTAAAAACAGAGTTGCCTTTGTCCTCGATTGTCGAAAGCTCATCCCAATTGGCATATCCCAAATAGCGGGCTATTACATCAAGAGTGCTATCGTGAGGTTCACGTTCATCCAAAGCAAAACCTAAGAGTCGTTTCAGTGTAGTTGCTCCAATACGAACCCCCATCTTACTCTCAATATCGAGCGAAAGGTATTCGCAATCAGAAGGCAGGCGCAAATCATTCCCCGACTTTTCCTTCAATAGCTGGATAATATGAAACGGCAATCTCATTCTACTTTTCTTTTTGCAAAAATAGCGATATTTTTCGAGAATGAAACAAATTTAAAGAAAAAATGCACAATTTCTAGTGATACCTTATTATATAAAAAAGAAAGCCTCAGATGTTTCGAGGCTTTTATTTATTCAATTCTGCAATAAAGAACTGGATAGCTTTCTTTAACGGAGAAATCTCATTTTTGATTATCCATAAAATTTGTGATGCATCAACATCGAAATAATGATGAGCGATGATATCTCTCATACCTTTCACGTTTTTCCAAGGTATAGATGGATATGTAGGCAATAGCTTTCCATCTGTGGTTTTATCGAGATTCTTGAGACTTTCGCCAATTGCTATAAGCAACATGCATGTAGCATCAAGCAATACCATACCAGAAGACGAACATAGGAAATCGTCCGTTGTCTGCACATCCTTTGTTCTATCTTCAAGCCTATTAATTGCCAAAAGAATGTCTTCAAGAATATCTAATGCAATGCTCTTGCTTTCAGAAGATAAAGATTCCATCTTTTAAGATACGTTTTTTTAATCGTGGATTAAGGTTTTGATGATTGCGGATGATATCAACTGAGGTTCCTGTTTCTTTTTCCAAGAACTCTTTAGCATCCTGCAGTAAGAAAGGATTTGGTGTTTGCGTATCTACAAACAGATCTATATCACTCTGATCTGTCTGCTCTCCTCGTGCAGTAGAACCAAACAGAGACAAAGAAGTTATACCATACTTTTCTTTAAGTATAGTCATATACTTCTTCAGAAGTTTGATACATTCATCCTTTCCCATATCAATTAAGTATTTTGCTGCAAAAATAAACAAAAAAGCCGAAAGTTCCAAATAAATATGATTGTTTTTACAAAAAGACATCAAGATCCAGCTACAATCCTTTTACTAAACAAATACAACCCTTTTAAAGGCAGAACTGCAATCATGAATAAAAAGTACTGATTGCGAGAAATTTTCAGAATATTAACGTCATAACGTCATATTCGATGTAAATAACTAAATAACAAGCAGTTAAGGCATGACATTAAATGTCATAAGATATATGCATAACGTCATATTGTAGTGAAGAGACATCTTGTAAAAATAGTTCCTCTGGCAGGAACAAAGTGTTTCCTACTGAGAAACAAAGTGTTTCACCGCATGAAACAAAGTGTTTCAAGGTTTGAAACATAACAAAACACATCAAATATGACGTTAAGAATTATAACGTCATATAATGTCATCATCTGTAATTTCTTAACTGCCAACCAGGTGACATTCTCGAATATAGAGACGAATAATCGCAAACATCCTCGATCGACATGGAACAGAAGGCACTCAGGCTCGCTCATGCATCGGTGAT
>OCTW013381710.1_pt1 | contig 12367 bp, 9 predicted proteins | sample 1539671 | NCBI WGS metagenome assembly OCTW01 (sample SAMN02144230, study PRJEB22623) | gut metagenome | biome: sheep rumen | host: Ovis aries | place: New Zealand | reverse complement strand
AACCAGCAGTTTGCTAAACTGCCGTACCTGTAAGGGTACCGGGGGTTCGAATCCCCCAGCTTCCGCTGAGGTTCGAACAAAGAGACAAATTATCGATGGTTGCAACTTAACCTGGTGGATTCATCTAATGGTTAGGATACAAGATTCTCAATCTTGGCATAGGGGTTCGATTCCCCTATCCACTACGAAAAAGAGGAGTTTTTGAAACTCCTCTTTTTATTTTTCCAAGGTGTACTAAAAGTGTACTAAGCGACCAAAATGTGCATTTTTTAGTATCTCTATCTTACTTCATGGCCTCGGCTTGCCTACGGTGTCAGAGGTCGCTGCCGCAGCAGGTGCGGGCGATGCCGGTGATGGCGTTGGAGTGCCATTCTGGTTATCCTTCTTCTCCTCTTTCTTCTGTGGATGGAAACGGATAAGGCGGATGTTCTTCAGCGACAACAGCTTGACGGTGGTTTCGCTTGAACGACGGTCTTTCATCAGAAGCACAAAGGCGCGCACCGACTTAATGCCTAGGCTGTCGGTATTGGGCACTTCAAGGTTAAAGCGTGTGTTGGAACTCATACGCATCATCCTCGTGGCAATGCTGTCGTTGGCATAGCGCACGGCGATGTGAGCAAGCGCATCCCTGAGTCCATCCTGATAGAGGAACTGTGCATCGCAACTGAAGATGAACCTGTCACCACGATGATAGGAACTGTCGGCCTCGACAAACATGCCCGCATAATTGTAGGGCGGCGTGGTCGTTAGTACAAGGTCGTTGCCAGCTGTCCAGATGTTGGCCGTGTCGCCTGCCTCTACGGTAAAACTGTTGATGTCGTTGGCATCGGCACCAAGCGCAAGGGCTTCGTCGCCGAGACGTTTAACCAGATTCTCGTAGATAGCGTGCAGGCGGTCAGCATGTCGCGTGTAATACACCATGGCAGAATCGTACTCTGCCTCGGTGACCTTATGCTTCTTCAAGACTCCCAAACGATAGAGACGCGAGTTGTAGTCAGCCTCTTCGCCATATTCGAGCGAGGCCATAGCTTCCGCCACATGACAGTCGTAGAGAATGTCCTCCATTTCCTTCGGCTGAATGATGTGACGGGGAACGGATGGCTTGCACGAGAAGAAGAGAGGAAGGAAGAGAAGAAGGAAGAGGGAGCGAACCCACCCCCACCCTCCCGAAGGGAGGGAGTTCAAAGGCGCATAAGGTGTGCCAGATGGACAGATGGTTGGCGAATGATGGTTCATGGGACTAAGGTTGGGAGTTCTCCTGTGAGGTTTCTTCTTCAACGGGCGGTTGTGCAGGGTCTTCTTTCTTCTGGCTGAGCGAAATGTCGGACAGCTCTTTCCTACAGAAGAGCAGAAGCATGATGACACCGACGGAGATGCTGGCATCGGCGAAATTGAAGACGGGGCTGAAGAAGGTGTATGGCTGTCCACCATTGATGGGGAACCATTCGGGAAGAACGGTGGTAAACAGGGGAAAATAGAACATATCGACCACCTTTCCCATCAGGAACGGCGCATAGCCACTTCCGAAAGGAACCCAGTAAGAGACATAGTCGGGCGAGGAACTGCTGAAGCAGAGGCCGTAGAACATCGAGTCGAAGATGTTGCCGGCCGCTCCTGCCGCTACCATGGAGAGCAAGACGATGTAGAGGGTGCGGGCTTTCTGCTTCACCTGCAAACGGATGAAATAGCAAAGCACAGCCACGGCAAAGATTCGGAAGACGGAGAGAAAGACCTTTGGTACGAACGTCATTCCGTATGCCATTCCGTTGTTCTCGATGAAGTGTATCTTGAACCAGGATGTAATCTCGATAGTGCTATAAAGAGCCATATTAGTCTTTACCCAAATCTTGATAATCTGGTCAACGACTAATATGGCCACAATAAGGATGATGGCCAGATGGCCATTTGTCAGCTTTCTTTTCACTTTATCATGCAGGCATGGAAGCCTGCGCTCCTTCTTTTAGAAAAACCTTTTTTATCGGAAGCTGGACAGAGGTGTTCCTCTGCTATGAACGGCTTGTGTTCAGTGCTTGTTCTTCATCTTGCTCTGAACGCTAAGCGTGGCGTGAGGCACCGCACGAAGTCGTTCCTTGGGAATGAGCTCGCCGGTGATTCTGTCGATGCCGTAGGTCTTGTTCTGTATGCGAACCAATGCGGCCTCAAGCCCGACGATGAATTTCTGAAGGCGTGCAGCCTGCGACATCAGTTCCTCCTTCGACTGAGTGACGCTGCCCTCTTCCAGGGCTTTGTAGGTGGGCGATGTGTCGTCAACGTCGTTGTTGTCGGCATTCATCAACTGGCGCATCATGGAATTGTAGTCATGACGGGCCGTCTGCAGTTTCTCATCTATGATGACCTTGAACTCCTGGAGTTCCTCATCACTGTAACGTGTCTTCTCTGCCATATAGATCAATAGTATTGAGTTTTTTATGATTATGTGAGGAATAGGGAAAGTCTCCTTTTTACTGGGAGACCTTCTCTATTCTAATATTCAGGTCGAACTCGTCCATGTCGACGACTGTTCCGTCATTGGGCGCAATGACGATGTTGTTGGCCAGCACCTGTGCCTTGATGTAGTCGGCAAAGGAGCTGATGGCAGCGTCGGACTGTTCGTTGGACGAAACAACAATGTCGATATGGTCGGTAATTTCGAGACCGTTGTCCTTTCTGATGTTCTGGATGCGGTTGATGAGCTCGCGCGCCATTCCTTCCCTTCTCAGTTCGTCGGACATTTCTATCTCGAGTGCAACGGTGAGATTGCCGTCGTTGGCGACCAGCCAGCCAGGGATGTCCTCGCTGATGATTTCCACATCGGCCACATCGACCATCACCTCCTGACCTTCGATGGACAAGGCGAGGTTGCCCTGTGTCTCGAGCTTCGAGATGTCCTCCTGAGAGAGCGATGCCATCTGTGCGGCAATGGCTTTCATCAGCTTGCCGTACTTCTTGCCCATGGTGCGGAAGTTGCACTTCACCTTCTTCACCAGGATGCCGCTGCCCTCGACGAACTTCAGTTCCTTCACATTCACCTCGTTCATGATGAGGTCCTTGACGGCTTCGATGTGCATGCGCTGCTCATCGCTTGCGGCGGGAATCATGATGCTCTGAAGCGGCTGACGCACCTTGATGTTCACCTTGCGACGGAGTGCCAGTACCATGGAGGTTATCTTCTGCGCCATGTCCATGCGTGCCTCAAGCTCGGTGTTGATGACGGATGCGTCGCACACAGGGAAGCTGTCGAGATGAACGCTGTCGAACTCTCCGCCAAGATCGTGATAGAACTCGTCGGAATAGAACGGTGCGAACGGAGCCAGCAGCTTAGCCACGGTCATCAGACAAGTGTAAAGCGTCTGGTAGGCCGAAAGCTTGTCGTCGCTCATTTCCTTGCCCCAGAAACGCTTGCGGTTGAGACGCACATACCAGTTGCTGAGGTCATCGTTGACGAAAGTCTCGATGAGTCGTCCGGCCTTCGTGGGTTCGAAGTCGTTCAAGGCCTCGTCGACACCTTTGATGAGCGAATTGGCCTTTGACAGAATCCAACGGTCGATCTCCGGACGGTTCTCGATGCTTGTAGAAGCATACGCCTGCGGGTCGAATCCGTCAACGTTGGCATAAAGAGCGAAGAACGAATAGGTGTTGTAAAGAGTTCCGAAGAACTTGCGCCGCATCTCATCCACGCCAACGGGGTCGTATTTCAGGTTGTCCCAAGGCTGGCTGTTGGTGAGCATATAGAAACGAACGGCGTCAGCACCATTGCGCTCAATCTCAGAGAACGGGTTGACGACATTGCCCAGATGCTTCGACATCTTGATGCCTTTAGCGTCGAGCACCAGACCTGTTGAGATAACGTTCTTGAAGGCAACGCTGTCGAAAATCATCGTAGCGATGGCATGAAGCGTGAAGAACCATCCACGCGTCTGGTCAACACCCTCGTTGATGAAGTCTGCCGGATAGGCCAGCGCCTTGTCGATGGCATCCTTGTTCTCGAAAGGATAGTGCACCTGTGCGTAAGGCATGGAACCTGAGTCGAACCAAACGTCGATGAGATCGCTCTCGCGGTGTAGCGGCTGTCCGCTCTTGCCCACCAACACGATGTCGTCGACATAAGGACGATGCATGTCGATGCGGTTGTAGTTCTCTTGCGAGTAGTCACCGGGGACGAAGCCTTTGTCCTTCAAAGGATTGCTCTTCATGATGCCGGCAGCAACCGATTTCTCTATCTCGGCGTATAGTTCTTCGAGGGAACCGATGCAGATTTCCTCGCGAGTGTCCTTGTTGCGCCAGATGGGGAGCGGCGTGCCCCAGAAACGGGAACGGGAGAGATTCCAGTCGTTCAGGTTCTCGAGCCAGTTGCCAAATCGTCCAGAACCCGTTGACTCGGGCTTCCAGTTGATGGTTTTGTTCAGTTCCACCATCCTGTCCTTGCAAGCGGTTGAGCGGATGAACCATGAGTCGAGCGGATAATAGAGCACTGGTTTGTCCGTACGCCAGCAATGGGGATAGTTATGGATATGCTTCTCTATCTTGTAGGCACTGCCCTCTTGCTTCATTTCCAGGCAAAGCACTATGTTCAGGTCTTCTGCCTTCATGGCAGCCTTCTCGTCATACTTTCCATCGATGTTGAATTCGGGGGCATAGGCGTTCTTCACATAGTCGCCGGCATGCTTGCCATAGAGCTGCTCGTTCATGCACTTGACCTTGAACTCTTCGGCAGCCTCCTCCACGACATAGTACTTGCCCTGCATGTCAACCATGGGGCGGGTCTCGCCGGCCTTGTTGATGAAGAAGAGCGAGGGGATGCCAGCATCCTTGGCCACCTTGGCGTCGTCGGCACCGAATGTGGGTGCGATGTGCACGATACCGGTACCATCGTCGGTGGTTACATAGTCGCCGGGGATGACGCGGAAGGCAATCTCTGACATCTCAACGAAACGGTCGTTGCCCACGCAGAACACCTTGTCCTGATGCTCTTTGACATAGTCCTTCACAAAGGAGGCGGAGGTGTCTTCCACCTTTTCCAGCGGCTTAATCCATGGCATGAGCTGCTCATAGCGCATGCCCACGAGGTCAGAACCCTTGTAGTTGGCCACGATTCTGTAGGGAATGATCTTGTCGCCAGGCTTATATGCTTCCATGTCGGCATATTCTCCCTCGGGCTTCATATAGGAATCCACGAGAGCTGCAGCCATCACGGCACTGATTTTCTCGCCGTTATACGGATTGTAGGTCTGAACACAAACATAGTCAATCTTAGGACCTACGCAAAGGGCAGTATTGGAAGGAAGCGTCCAAGGCGTCGTGGTCCATGCCAGGAATACGGGCTTTCCCCATGCCATCATCTCGGGACGAGGGTCAACGATGTTGAACTGAGCGGTGACAGTGGTGTCCTTGACGTCGCGATAGCAACCGGGCTGATTCAGCTCATGGCTCGACAATCCGGTACCGGCAGCAGGAGAATAGGGCTGAATGGTGTAGCCCTTGTAGAGAAGACCTTTCTCATAGAACTGCTTCAGCAGCCACCACAACGTCTCAATGTACTTGTTGTCGTAAGTGATGTAGGGGTTGTCGAGGTCGACGAAATACCCCATCTTCTCCGTGAGGTCACGCCATTCCTGCGTGAACTTCATGACGTTCTCGCGGCACTTCTGGTTGTACTCTTCCGTAGAGATGTAGCGCTCCGACTCCTTGTTGTCAATATCGGCCTTGGTGATGCCCAGTTCCTTCTCCACACCCAGCTCGACGGGAAGTCCGTGTGTGTCCCATCCTGCTTTGCGGTGCACCTGGAAGCCTTTCATCGTCTTATACCTGTTGAACGTGTCCTTCAAGGCGCGCCCCAGCACATGGTGAATGCCAGGATGACCGTTGGCAGAAGGAGGACCCTCGAAGAATACAAACTGCGGGTGTCCTTCTCTTTCGGTGATTGAACGGTGGAAGATGTCGTTCTTCTCCCATTCCTGAAGCACTTTCTTGTTGGTCTCGGTGAGATTGAGACCGTTATGTTCGGCAAATTTCTTAGCCATTTCTTTTTCTTGTTATAATGTCTTCTATATTAATGAGGTGCAAAGGTAAACAAAAAAATCCGCTCTGCAAAGAAATTAGTATTTTTTAGCGGGAACCGATGTAAAGGAAGACCATGCCCAGCAACACAAGGGCGAGGTCGACGACTTTGCTTCGGAGGTTTTTCTCGTGGAAGAAGACGGCACCGAAAAGGAACGAAACCACCACACTTCCCCTGCGAATCATGGAAACGATGCTGATCATGGCACCTGGCACGGAGAGGGCATAGAAATAGACAAAGTCGGCAGAGGAGAGAAAAATACTGACAAGAGGAATGCTCCAATGCCAGTGAAAGGGCGAGGTGTGATGACGGCGTGGCCACCACAGAAGCATCAGCATGACAAACATCATACCACACTGATAGATGTTATACCAGCTCTGCACAATCATCCGGTCGAGCCCTAGCCCACCCTCAGAAACAGGAGCCATGATGTACTTGTCATAAAGGCCGCTGATGGCACCCAGCACGGCAGCCAGCACGATGAAATAGATCCAATGGTCGTGTTTGAAGTCGATGCCTTCCTTCTTGCCACTCCTGCTAAGCATGAAGAAAGAGGCTACCGCCAGCAAAACGCCTATCCACTGCCACACATTCAGACGTTCGCCAAAGAAAAGAAAGGCGCCCACAAGCACCATCACGGGTCGGGTGGCATTGATGGGACCGACGATGGTCAAGGGCAGGTGCTTCATGCCGAAATAGCCGAACACCCAACTGCTGAGTACGATGAAAGACTTGAGAAGAATGTACTTGTGAACATCCCATCCTCCTTCGGCCACATGAAAGACAGAGCCATCGAGTGCCGTTGATGTATAGGAAATCACGATGAAAGGAATGAAAATCGCTGAACAGAACAGCGTGTTCAAGAAGAGAACAGGAATGACGGCGTTGGCACTGAGCGCCTCCTTCTTGAACGAATCGTAGCAACCCAGCAGGGCTGCCGAAAGAAAAGCCAATAAAAGCCACATATCGTTGAAAACAATCTTTGGAAAAACTAAATAAGACCCTGATATTCCACGCTTTCGAGAAACAAAGCATGAGCAGGCATGCTCTCGCCCGCATTGCTCCTGTTTCTTCCTTCTACCACCTTGCAGAAGTCTTCGACCGAAAGCCTCCCCCGCCCCACTTCAATCAGTGTGCCTACCACAGCCCTCACCATATTGCGCAGGAACCTGTTGGCAACGATGCGGAAATGCCATGCATCGTCAGCATCTTGTATCCACCGCGCCTCATATACATGGCATAGCGTCGTCTTCACATCGGCGCCGGCCTTGCAGAAAGCACCAAAGTCATCGTATTCAAGCAATAGCGATGCTGCCAGGTTCATCTGTTCGAAATCGAGCTGATAGTGGGTTTCCCACGAATAAGCACGGCTGAAGGGATTTTTCTTCGTATGTATATAATAATGGTACGCGCGGGACGTGGCACTGAATCGTGCGTGCATGTCGGCAGGCACTTCCCTGATACACGAAACGGAAATGTCGCAGGGCAACAGACGGTTCAGCTTATAGGCCAGCTGCCCGGTATCGAAGGGTTGTTCCGTATCGAAATGAGCAACCATCTGGCGGGCATGTACGCCTGCATCGGTACGCCCCGCTCCTGTCACGTCGGTTGGTTGGCGCAACAGAAGGGAAATTCCGCGCTGGAGCTCTGCCTGCACGGAATTTCCATTAGGTTGTATCTGCCAGCCATGATAGCGGGTGCCGTCATAGCTGAACCAGATGAAGTATCTTTTCATTACTCGGTGGTGCGTTCAAGCCAGCCTACCATTCCGTACATGACACCCATGGAGATGAGGCACACGATGAGGAACACCGTCCAGCAGAGCCATATCGGCCAAGCATTGTACATGACAGGGCCGATCCAGATGAGCAGGTTGCCGGCAGCCGTAGCGCCAAGCCACAATCCCTGACAAAGGCCTTGCAGGTGCTTGGGTGCCACCTTCGACACGAAGGAGAGTCCCAGCGGCGAGATGAACAGCTCAGCCACGGTGAGCAGGAAGTAGAGGAAGATGAGTACCCACGGAGCGGCCTTCAGACCTGCACGTGTGGCCTCAGGCAACAGAAGGAAATTCTGAGCTGAGGGATAGCCCTGCACATAAGAGAACACGGCAAGGAAAAGATAAGCCAGAGCGGCAATGCCCATACCATAGACAATCTTGCGAGGCGTTGAAATGGCGCGTCCGCGTGCGGTGAGCATGGAGAAGAGCCACATGATGACGGGCGTGAGCACAATGACGAAGAAGGGATTCACGGCCTGCCAAATCTCGGGAGCGATGGCGTCGGTGACCACGAAGTCGCGTGCAAAAAGCGACAGCGACTGTCCGTTCTGATGGAACGAGAACCAGAAGAAGACGGCGATGCCAAGCACAGCAAACAGGGCATACATGCGCTGCTTGATTTCCTTGGCCATGGTCTTTTTCTCTTCCTCGGTGTATTCTGCCACGGCTGCCGTTTCTTTCTTTCCCGGCGTGGGGAACATCTTCTTGGCTCCGACGAAGATGAGCAGCGAGACAATCATCATCAGCACAGAGGCGATGAACGAATAGTGCACACCTGTGTTGAAGATATCGAGATACTGCGTGCAGAAGGCAGACAGGTCAGCGGTGCTTCCACCCACCTTTTCGGCCAGCACATTCAGGTTGGTGAGATGCTCTGCGGGCATCTGTGCGCCCATGTTGATGTACTCATGGCAGAGCTTTGGAAGGTCGGCATTGTAGACAAGGCCGTGGCGACCGAGCCACCACCCACGAAGCAACGGTGCAATGAACGGAGCTGCGAGAGCGCCAATGTTGATGAACACATAGAAAATCTGGAAGCCGGCATCGCGCTGTCCCTGCGCCCACTTCAGGCGTTCCGGACCTTGCTTGGCGGCCTCAGCCTCGAAGTTGTCATACATCTGGCCCACGATGGCCTGAAGGTTTCCCTTGAAAAGACCATTGCCACATGCAATGAGCGTCAGGGCAAGAATGGTGAGTGCGAGGAGCCACGTGCGATTGTCGGCAGTGGCAAGGATGGGGATGGCAAGAATGGCATAGCCAAGGGCCATGATGACGAGTCCCCAAGAGATGGTTCCCTTGTAGTTGCGCGTGCGGTCGGCAATGACGCCACCGGGCAGGCTCAACACGTAGATGGCTGCGAGAAACACGGAGCCGATGACACCACTGGTTTCATCGGACAAACCAAATTTGGAGCAGAGGAAGAGCACAAGCACGGCATTCATGATGTAGTAGCCGAAGCGCTCACCCATGTTGCTCAATGCTGCTAAGAGCAGTCCTTTAGGATGATTCTTGAACATAGCTGTGTGATTATTGTTTTATATTATTTGATGTTTCAATTGAAGACCCTCCGAGACCCACCCCAACCCTCCCTGTTCAGGGAGGGGGTGCAGGGAGGGGGTGCAGAGAAGAATGAGAGGGGTCTTGAAGCGGAAGAGGTATCCTCTTACCTCTTACCTCTAACAACTCACCACTAAGTATCCTCTCACCTCTTACCACTCACCTCTAAGTAACCTCTCACTTCTCACCGCTTTCTGGTCCTCATGATGTCGAACAGATAGGTCATCTTGATGACGATGTTACCGAAGTTGGAGCGTCCGAAGAAGTCGCGTTTCGAGTCGCCATAGATATTGCCGAGACCATAATAGTAGCGTGCCTCAAGCAGCAGGTGCCCCACTCTGGGATGGGTGTATTCCACACCAAGTCCGGCGGCAATGCCGTAGTCGAACTTGTTCTCCACGGCCATGGTGTCCTGCTGCACGGTGTTGTTCACGCGGTCGTCACGGTTGCGGTCGGGCAGTTCGAAGTTGGTATCGGTCTTTTCGCTGAGCATGAATCCAACCTGTGGACCGGCATGAAAGAAGAACTGCAATCCCCTGAGTTCACGTCCCCATGACAGATGGGCAAAGACGGGCACCTGCAGGTAGTTGATGGTCCTGCTGTATTGTTCCGGCTGTTCGGTCCTGGGATTGATGACGGGCGCGTCGTGCACGTCGAGAATGCTCTCTTTCCATCCCAGCTGCGCAAAGTTCACCTCACCATAGATGGAGCAGATGGTATTGAAGTATTTCTCGCATACATAGCGGGCACTGAATCCGCCTGTGATGCCTCCGTGAAGTCCCTGCGGCACCTTGGGTACAAACTGGACGTTGCTGAGCACATAGCCACCATTGACGCCCACGCCGAGGTCGTTTCTGTATTCTCCCACCTGTGCGCTGGCTTGAAGGCAGAGCACAAGCAGACAAGCAATCAGGGTGATGGGTGACGGATGATGGATGATGTCAGAGAGCTGTCGGGCGGCCTGTCGAATGTCGTTCATGATGCGAAGAGATTGTTTCATCGTGCTTCTTAGTAGACAATCGTCGTAATGGTGCGGTTGCGGTTGTAGTGCATGAAGAGGAATTGCTTGTTCTTCATGCCTCCACCCTCGCCCACGCGCTCAAACTTGAACTGCGTCTGCAGGGCGTCCTTGTCGGCCGACTCGCCTGTGAAGGTCTTGCCGTCGCGGTGAAGTCCGCGCAGGAAGAAGCGCGTCTGGTCGTAGCCGGTGATGGCGAAGCGCGGAATGGCGGCCATCATCTCCGAGCCGAAACGTTCCTTATAGCGTGCCTCCAGGTTCTTGATGCGGGTGCTGGCGGTGTTATAATAGTAATAGGTGGGAATGTAGGTGTCGTACTTGTAGAAAAGCTCCATATAGGTTTTCTCATACATGAGCCACTCATTGTAACCGAACATCGAGACCTGTATGTTCTTGTTGGCAGCCGTCAGGGTGTTGAGCTTTCTGAAGGCCTCGTTGAGCTGTGGCGACCGTGCGGTGTTGAGCACCACCACGTTGGGCTTCTCCAGCGAGAAGGCGCGTGCAAAGGTCTGCTCACTGCTGGTCAGGTTGGTGATGTTGTAGTTCAGCTTGCTTTCTTCGAGCCGTGCGCGCAAGGCCTTGGTGAACGTGCCCTTGGAGCTGTCCTCGTCGTTGCAGTCGATGATTACGTAGTTGTAGCCCACAAAGCGTGCCATGAAGTTGTCGATGGCCTTGGCGTCGAGCTGCGACTGCGGCTGATACACCTGGTAGATGTTGGGATTCTCGGCCACGTGGTCGCCGTTGATGCTGAAGGGTATGACGAGCTTCACGCCATAGGCCTTGGTGAACTGCGACATGAGATCCATCTGCTTGGTGTAGAGCGGTCCAAAGATGATGTCGCAATCGGACACACCTTCTTCGAGCAGCTTCATGCCCACATTGGCATCCTCGGCCATGTTCCACGCATGCACGTCGACGCTGATGCCCTCTGCCTTCAGGTCTTCAATGGCCATGAGCACGCCACGGTAGTATTCCACCATGCGGCGTCCGTCGCCGTTCTCGTTGTGCAATGGCAGCATCACGCCAAGGCGGATGGCACGCTGGCGCACGTCGGCATTCTTGTCGGGCGAGTTCACCACCGTCTGCGCCGGCTGCTGGGCTGTGGCCTTGGGATAGGGGATGAAGATGTAGTCGCCTTTCTTCAGCGTATAGCCTTCGTTTTTCATCTCGGGATTGGCGTCGCGCAGCTCTTCTTCAGTGATGCCATACTGATGGGCAATGCCATAGATGGTTTCCTTTTTCTTCACCTTGTGCATCTCTCTCCACGACTGCGTCTGAGCATGCATGCCCACGGCGAGGGCAAGCATCAGCAACACCGACATTATCCTTTTCATGTGCTTCATATTCTTCTTCTTGATTGAATTGCGAATGCAAAGTTACGGTTTTTTTTTCATTCAGCCAACGGAATTGCCAAATATTATTCAACTCAACTTTCGGAAGTTAATTTAGGAGTGTAGGAGTCTGGGAGTTTAGGAGTTTAGGAGTTTGGACAATACTGTGTCGTGCTCCATTCAGCCTTTCACCTATTCTATTACCTCTCTACAGACAAAAAGTCACTAAGTCACTAAGTCACTAAGTCACTAATTTGATTTTTCATTCTCCATGAAAAAAAGTGAGAGCGAAATTTTAATATTATATATAATTATATATAATATTAAATTATATTAACAATAAATTATTACTTTATAATACTTCTTCTTCTTTCTACAAGCATACGCTTTTTTTTCGCGGAGATTATTCATTTTAGTGACTTAGTGACTTAGTGACTTAGTGACTTTTTTGCTCTTTCGATACTAAAAAAACTATAAAATTGCGCATCCGCTCGGTCGGATTTGCAATCCGGCCACTATAAGTATGAGCATTCAAGTTTCGCATTCGCTCAACTTCTTGGAGTTCAGGAGTTCAGGAGTTACAGACGATAGTGCTGAAGGCTCTCTTTGCGTCAGTTTACAGGGGT
>OCTW011565801.1_pt1 | contig 12369 bp, 12 predicted proteins | sample 1539671 | NCBI WGS metagenome assembly OCTW01 (sample SAMN02144230, study PRJEB22623) | gut metagenome | biome: sheep rumen | host: Ovis aries | place: New Zealand | reverse complement strand
CAGAGTGTCTCCCTTTTGTTATTTTAATATTGCAAATGCCTCACTCCCCCCCCGATGGGCAAGAGAGCGCATCACATAGTGAGCACAATATTGTTCTCCTGTGCCAACCGCCGCATATTGAGTATTGCATAACGCATACGTCCCAGGGCGGTGTTGATGCTCACGTTGGTGTAATCGGCAATCTCCTTGAAGCTCATGTTCTTATAGTATCGCATGAGCAACACCTCGCGCTGGTTCTCGGGCAAAGCTGTCACCAAGCGGCGCACGTCATTGTGAATTTGGTCGATGATTATATCATCCTCGATAGTTGCCTCACTGAGTTCCTTGCGATTTAGAATGTCGACCTCACAAGAGTCGCTCGATTGCACATTCTCCGACTTCTCCTGACGGTAGAAGTCGATAATCAGGTTGTGGGCAATGCGTGTTATCCATGCTGCGAAATGGCCATTTTCGACATATCGTCCTTGCTTGATAGTCATGATGGCTTTCACAAAAGTTTCCTGGAAGATATCGTTAGCCAGGTCATTATCTTTAACAGAATGATAGATATAATTGAAGATGCGGTTTTTGTGGCGCTCAATAAGCGCGTCAAAAGCCTCATTATCACCTTCGACATACTTTGCGATTAATTTATCATCGCTCACGTCAGCTATTCTTGTCATTACTATTTATGTGTTGGTTAATAGAGTAATGATCTAGTCAATAGGCGTTGTGTTTTAGTATTATTAAAATCAGTTATATTTATCTCATACTTTTCACTATGTGCAGTGAAAACATGGCAAAATTATATTTTTTTTGCTAAACAGCAAAATTTTTTTTCAAGAAAATGCAATTTTAAACTCAAAACCTCGTTAAAGGCGAGAACGATTTCTCGGTATTGCCGGTTGTACAAAACGCACATGAAACTTTATCTCCTGCGGCGTGTATAGAGTTTGATAAGCAACCTTAAAGCCCTGGCTCCAAGCACTGCATAGTCGGCCTTCTTAAGACCCGATACTGTTTTATTGCTGAAGAGTAGTCCACGCACACCTTTTTGCGACACATCGTTGCGCATGCTGGCAAACTGATAGGAGATGCTTGCACGATTCACCTCACGCATTACAAGAGCTTTGGCACGTCGCATTTTTAACTCATCGATGGTAAGCCCCTTCCATTCTTGTTGTGGCGGAGTTGTAGTAGCTGCTGTGGCCTGAGGAATGGCTGCAGGAGGAGTTGCTGCTGGCTGTGTGTTGGTCATTGTCGGTAAATTTTATTCTTCGGGGTTTAACAACAGTTTCGTGATAAATCGTGTCACAGGATTGATTACCAATTGCTTGCGATAACCATAGAGCACAAGCAGCAGCAGCAACAGCAATGCCAACGAAATCAGCACGCCAAGCCACATGCTGCCGGTGAGTTGCACCATCCAGTGAGTAAATCCCCACTCAATGAGAAATAGCGCGCATGCCGCAAAGATAATGAGAACCAGTACAATGATTCCTCGCGATAGCAAAATCGACAATTTCTCGCTAAGCGTGAGCTTGGAATATTCAAGTTCCACCTTAGCACTCCGCTTAAGACTATCAATAATCTGTTTATATTTCTCGTCCATTACACCCGGCATTTTGATTCATCAATAACTTGATGCACACACGATTGCCCACCGGTGCAGGAGCAATCGTGTGGCATTAAGCTAAATCTTTGGTAAATAGTTTCTTGCTTACTGCTCGATTTGAGCGCTGATTTGGTTAACCAGTTGCTCTACCTCGTCGTCGCTAAAGTCAATACCTTTCTTTTTAAGCAGCTCTTTGATGCGAGTGCGCAAGTCCTTGCCGCTCTCGGGAGCATACAGCAAAGCGAGTCCACATCCTAAGATAGCACCACCCAAGAAAGCATACAGCAAGCTAAGCGATTTAATATCTCTCATAATTATTAAATATAAAAGTGTTATACAATCGATTTAATAAGTCACAACAAGTTGATTACTCTTCTTTAATCTCCTTGGTGATGTCGTCGATGAGTTCATCCATCTCCGAATCCTTGAGGTTGATGCCATTCTTTTTAAGAATCTCGGCAATCTTGCTACGAGTGTCGGCACCCTTAGCTGGAGCAAAAAGAAGACCCACTGCAGCGCCAGCGATTGCGCCACCCAATACAGCTAAAATGATGTGAATAGGTTTCATATTTAATAAAATATTATGTGGTTAATAAAAACATTTTCTCGATTATCGATTACAAATATAGTGCATTTCATTTAATATTCATCGTTTTTTAGCATTTTTTTAAAAATCACATTGAAATAAAGAAGCGAAATATCATTCATTGCCCCCTGATTATTCTTTAAAAAAATGCTTTTTTTTATTTTTTTCTAAGAAATATTTGGTTTATAAAATAAACTACTTTATCTTTGCAACGGATTTATAAATCTAACCAATTATTTTATTCACCATTTAAAGTTATGTAAGGAAAATATGGAAGACAAGAAATTAAACAATCAAGAGAGTCTTGAGTTGATTACAAGAATGATCAACAAAACAAAGCGCCAGATGCATATTGGTCAAGGCAACCTGCTGCTGTGGTGGGGGTATGTAAGTGCTATCGTTGGCCTGCTTGTGGGCGTTACGTTATTTTTAACTGGAGGCAATCCTGCGTGCAACTGGCTTTGGTTCCTCATCTGGATAGTGGGAGGAATAGGAATGCTTGTAGAATTGCACAAAGACAAAGGTCGCATCGAGAAAGAACCCAAAACCTATGTTGACCGTTTAACTAGCAACTTGTGGTTGACTAATGGATGTGCTTTTGCCTTTGGTACATTATTGTCAATTGGGTTTAACTTCTTTGGAAAAGACACATGGATAGTCATGTTTATTCTTGCTTTTATACTGTCTGGTTTTAGTGCCAACATGCAAGGTTGCATCATTCAAGAGAAGTCGATGAAAATTGGCGGAGGTTTTACTTTGTTTGCAGGAATTTTCGTAATGTGCTGCGTATTTGCAAAGGTGCCACTTACCGTAGAATGGGTTATACCTCTATTCGTGCTATGCTTCGTTGTAACGATGATTATTCCCGGACATATTTTGAATGCTAAAGCCAAGAAGCAATGCTAAAGGAACTCAACCCATTGTTACATTCACAGTTGCGCTTGGCAATTATGTCTATCTTGATGAACTGCGAAGAAGCAAGCTTCGTCTACATCAAGGAGCAGACGCAGGCCACAGCAGGTAACTTGAGTGTGCAGCTCGACAAACTAGTATCGGCAGGATATATCACTGTCGAGAAAAAATTCCAGGGAAAGAAACCGCTCACATTGTGCAGCGTGACCGATGCTGGAAAGAATGCATTTGAAGAATATGTCAACGCCTTGCGCGACTATCTTGATGTGAAATAGTGTCTCACATCAGCACAAAATAACCGGCTCAATTCCCATTAATATGGTTTCTGAGCCGGTTTTTATTGTCGTCGTTAATCCTCTATTCAAGTGTTTTCCCCATGGGCTGCAACGGCTTTTTGGGCAACTTGCTCCACGCGTCTTTTGTTTTCTTGCTTGAAATGTTGCCAGTGGTGACGCATCGCTTGCCTGTGAGATAATTCTCACTCGTTTCCACTGTTTTGCCTGTGTTGCGCTCAAGTTCGGTAACATCTTTTCCTATAAGAAAGAAATCGCCATTCTGATAACGGTAGGTGTAAGAAGTGGTTGGCTGAGACCAGCTTCCTGCCGAAATAAAATATTCCAAATTTATTTCAAGCGTACCATTCTTGGTAATATCAAGTGACGGAGTTATGCTCACAAACTCGTCTTCACGTGCGGGAATCACTTTTGCATATTGCTTGAAGAGCTTGAAACCACCACCCTTCACACCCCAGTAAACAGCAAGCACAGGCTGGTTGAAGTTATAGACATAGCCATCGTCGCGTTTTTTCATCTTCTCCTTGTAATTAGGAGTTGCGATTACAACCAAGTCTTTCAAGCCATCCTTGTTAAGGTCGCCGGTGGCTTGAACGGTTTCCCATCCTGCTGGGACTAGATTAGACGCACTATTGCCGGTTGACTTGAGTTCTTGTGCATTAGAACCAATTGCAGCAACAAGAGCAAGCAATGTTATAAATAATTTCTTCATCATTAAATGGTTTTATAAACACTAAAATCCAGAACTTATGCAGCAAAGATAATAATTATTATTAAATTAACACATGATTAAACATTGATTTTTAAGAATAAACCAGAAAAAGATGTCACTAATAAAAGATACTGCCATCGCGACGTGACTTATTTGCGATGGCAGTATTATTAAAAAATTGGATTTAAAGAACGCAAATTATTGCCCTAATATAATCTTATAGACCGCTGTCACGTCGGCCGAATTGATGTTGTTATCGGCATTCTGGTCTCCGTTAACAATTTTGCTGTCATCGTTGTTGAGGATGAACTGGTAGAGTGCTGTAACGTCGGCGCTATTGCAAACGCCGTCGCCGTTCACGTCGCCAGGGATTGAGCTGCCGCCCCCGGTTAGGTCACCCACAATGTGCTTGAATCGTGCCCAACTCCAGGCGTTGGCGAAGCTCTCCTCCTTGCCCGGTAGCACGTGGAGCACGCAATCGTCCATCTCATGGCCGAAATAGTTGGTCATCCAAAAACAAATGCTGGTACCGATTTTTTCATAATAATTTTCCACACGTGGCATACCCAGAATGAGGGCATCATCACCAATCGCCACATTAGCCGGGTTCACGTATGCGTCAATCCTATCCAGGGAGCGCATGCCGCCAAATGCACTTAAACCTATGCCGGTTACTGACTCTGGAATATTAATCTCTTTTATATAGCTGTCATAAAAGGCATACATCCCCAATGTCGTGACGCTGTTTGGAAGAATTACTTTTTCGGCATATTTTCCCACTCCATAACCCGCTATGGCCTTTGTACCTTCTTTTACGATAACTGTTTTGTCGGCGGGCAAGGAACCTTTATAGCCAATTGCCACCGGGCCGGCATAAATGACGCCATCGGGTTGATCGGTGTACCACTGTGTGCCAGAGAACACGCTGATGCCGGAGTTATAACTACTACCGCCACCCCCCACCGAAATAAGGGAATTGGGGAAGGAAATTTCGGTCAAGTTGGTGCAACCACTGAACGCAACATGACCTATGGCCTTCACATTACCGGGAAGGTTCAAGTAGGTCAAGCTCGTGCAGTTGTAGAACGCCTCTTCCCCGATATACAGCAGCGAGGCGGGAAGGCGCAACACGGTGATGCCGGAACATCCGGAGAAGGCCTTGTTTGCTATGGCGGTGGTGCCGTCTTTAATGGTGAGAATGCCCGAGGGCGTGCCCTTATAGGTATATGCCACATTGCCGATATACACAATGCCGTCGGGCTGATTGTTGAGCCAAGCGGTATTTGTCAACGCATCGTTAGCGATATATCTCACCGAAGCGGGAATGGTAATATCGGTCAAATTGGTGCAGCCATTAAAAGCGCGTTCGCCTATTGCTTTCACTTTGGCGGAAATGGTTACACTTGTCAAACTCTTGCAGTTGTAGAACGCATTACCAAAGATCGTCTCGACAGTGCTGGGGATGGTAATGCTTTGCAATGCAGTACAACCGTAGAAAAGTTGGGCAGGGATAGATGTGATTGTGTTGGGAAGGATCACACTGGTCAAGCCGGTGCAGGCATAGAACAAGCTGTTGGCGAGATTCTTTGCCGAGTTGGGCAAGGTCACGCTTGTCAGGCCGGTGCAATGATTGAAGGCGCGATCACCAATGCTGGTGACACTGTTGGGAATGTGAATACTTGATAGATTAGCGCAGTTCGAAAAGGCACGACTCGCTATATGGGTTGTGCCGTCTTTAATCACGATGTTAGTGCCGGCGGGCATGGAGTTGGGGTTTTTATAGACATAGAACGTATTGCCGAAATACACTGGACCGTCAGGTATGGCGTTGAACCACGGCGTATTGTCAAATACTTGATCGCCGAGAAATTCCATGGTGTTTGGAATAGTAACATTGGTCAAACTGGTGCAGCCATAGAATGCTAACCTATGGATGTATTTGACGGTGCTGGGGATGTAAACACTCGTTAATCCCGTCTGTTTGTAAAATGCATTCGACGAAATCGCCACAACGGTATATTCTTTATCACCGTCGCTCACTATTTGGGGAATATAGAGGTCGCCCGATACAGTCTGACCATCCACCACTTTTTGAAGATACACCGACTTGCCGTCGTCGCAAACCCAGAATTGCAGTTTGCCCACAGTAAAACTAACATTTGCAGTTACATTCATGGCGAGTATCGCCACGGTTGCTATTAAAAATAAAAATCGTTTCATAATAACAAAGTTTAAAAATCGAATTGATTAAACTCCCAGAATAATCTTAAATACCGCTGTCACGTCGGCCGAGTTGATGGTGTTATCGGCATTCTGGTCTCCGTTAACAATCTTGCTGTCATCGTTGTTGAGGATGAACTGGTAAAGAGCTGTGACGTCGGCGCTATTGCAAATGCCGTCGCCGTTCACATCACCTGGGAGAACGTCGCCTGCAGTGACCCCCGTTGAAACAAGTTCGCAGTCGAAGTAGGCTCCCCCAAAGTTTTGTTGCATATATACTGCCACCACATTCTTGCCGAGGTGGAATGCCGAAGCGGGAATGCTGTAACTTTCGTGAGTGCTGGCAAACGTGCTCCCGTAGGGCGTTTCGCACCAACCATCTTTGTTAATCACTTCTTGTCCATTAACATAGACCACCATGTTGTCGTCGTGAACGCAGTTGAAAGTAAAGGTTGCATCGTTAGCAATTTCGGTCAATATTATAGGGAATCGCATCCAGTAGCAGTTATACTCGTCAAACCAAAATGAATTGTATCGCAACGAGTATCGTGGGCCATTGGTGTGTCCCGGATTTGCTGTTCCCATGGGAAGGTCGAGCCACTCGCTGTCGTTGAAACCGGTGGTATTCCACCCTTGCGGAGCACTGGGCCAAGTACCATTGGATTGGCGATAGGCGTGTTTTGCTTTCACATAGTGAGGCACTCGTTGGCTATTATAAATCAACCGTGTTTCTCCCTGATGAATGCCACATTGGGTGCAAACGCCTTCGTAGAACGAGTGCGTTTCATCCGACGGTATCAATTCGGCCTTTTTAGCATTACATTCGCTACATCTGTAGTATCTCTCACCTTCGGCACCGCAGGTCGAAACCTTAGAGTCAAATTGAGTCCATTGACCATGGTTTTGCTCGTTAATCCAAATTTCACTAAGTCGAACGTTGTTATACACCCCCTCGGTGCATTCAAACTTGAAGAAACGGAACTTGCGGTTGTCGTTAACCGGAATAACGACTTCGGTAAGGTCAACAAGGGGCATTGGGTAATCCTTTTGAGTGTCGATAAGGGTCCAGTTCTGGAGGTCGTTTGAGCCTTCAAGCTTCCAACTGCGTATCATCCATTCATACACATACAAAGCATCGATAGCAGTAACAAGGCTGTATTGTTTAACAGCCACTGGTTCGCTGGCCTGCATCACCACATAGCATTGCTGTGGTTCGCCTTGGTAGTAAGTATTGGCATCAGCGTCAAGCATATATGAGGCCTCACAGCCATATTGCCCGACACCACCATACTCAAAGGCATAGCCCACACCGTTGGCATCATAACGTGTGAATGTGGGGTTGGGGTTGGGAGTAGAGCCCTCCAGTTTGGGAACGGTAAAGACGTGTGTGAGTGTTACCATTATTTTGCCAGGGTCTTGGTTGGTGGCCCTGACGGTGTAAGTTTGGTCTTCATTAGTTCGCATGATGGAGTATGGATTCTCCACTTCGCCATCACCGACATAAAGATGGACCTCACCCGTTCCCTCTGCCTTCACGAGACAATGGTCGTCAAAGGTTTCCACATTTATATGAGGGGAATTACTATATTGCGGTTCCTCTTCAACAAAAGCCTCAGAAACTGTGAAATAAGAGTCCTTTCCCATGGTTGTATAAAAACCATTGGCAGTGCTGTAACACAGGTAGTTCTTTAATGTTCCGGAATTAAACATCGCATAGATGTAGAAACTGCTGTTGTCACGCTGTTCCACTTTATCGACATAGGAATCATTGTAATCCCCAAAAAACTCGCCTGATGACAAATACATGTTAGTGGCACGGTTGTAGATTCGGTAACCACTACTTGCATCGCCAACAAAACACCAATAGTATGAATCATTGTTCTGCGAAGATGTACTTACGGCAATATCGGCTTCATCGCTTTGTGAGGCATAGACAAAACGACCACCAGTTTTTAAGAAATACCAATGAATTGGCTTGACATCGGGACTAGTTGTAGGAACAAATGGCAAAGCCCACGCTGTTGACGCTCCCAGCAACAAAATTAAAACAACAAATATCTTTTTCATAACTCATAAAAAATTAACCTATTGACCAAGCCAAGCAATGGGATGCCTAATTTTGCCTATAGGACTGTTAATAATATTATTTTAGTTTCCAAGAATTATTTTATAAACCGCTGTCACGTCGGCCGAATTGATGGTGTTATCACCATTCTGGTCACCGTTAACAATCTTGCTGTCATCGTTGTTGAGGATGAACTGGTAGAGTGCTGTGACGTCGGCGCTATTGCAAATGCCGTCGCCGTTCACATCACCTGTAACAGCATCACCAGTTTTCATTCTCAACTCATAGTCAAAATAGGCTCCACCCCAGTTTTGCTGAATATAGACCGAAACAATGTTTTTCCCTTGACAAAAAGCTGACGCCGGGATGTTAAATGATTCGTGCGAACTTTCCCAGTTGTCTTGTGTGGGAGTCCATCCTTCTATATTTATCACTTCTTGTTCATTGACATAGACCACCATGTTGTCGTCGTGAACGCAGTTGAACGTAAATATGTCATTCGGATTTAGCTCATTTAAGACAAACAGACGTATAAAGTAGTTGCAGTTGTACTCACCATACCAGTGACTGTTGTAAACAAGATTGTTGAAAGCACCATTACTGTGCCCCGGACTGGCAGTAGGCATTAGCACTTCATGCCACTTAGTGAGGTCTAGCTCAAAATAACCTGGCCAACCAGTGGGTGGATCGGGCCACACCTCACTACCTGCAGCTCCAGTGCGATAATCATGAACGCCCCACATGAAATAAGGTACTCGTTGTCCGTTGTGCAATAATATTGTCTCGTTCTCGTGAATGTGGCACACAGTGCACGTCCCGTCAACAAAGTTGTGGTTGCCCGTTGGATTCTTGATTATCAAATCTTTAGCACCGCAGTCGCCACACACACTAATGCTATTTCCAGGCTCCCCGCAGGTGGGTAGAATATGTGCTATTTCATCACCCCAGTTGTGAAGTTGCCTGTTAATCCACACTTCACTAATTTGCACAGTCTCCGATGCTTTGCCACTACCATTTGCCTCAAACCTAAAGAAACGAAACTTGCGTGAGTCGTTAACATAGAAGATTACCTCTTTTTGGTCGGCAAAAGGCATTGGATAGTCGGTCTTTACATCAATATCAACCCAAGTATTATAGTCATTGGAGCCTTGCAATTTCCAGCTGCGTAACGTACGGTCATAATACTGGCGTGAGTCATTGGCAGTAACAATTGAATACCATTCTACAGCAACATCGGTCGAGGCTTTCATCGTGAACCAACAGTTTGAGACTAATCCAAAATACTTGGTCGCCGCATTGTTATCGCACAGGTTATTAGAAGTCTCGGTAGCGTTGAGCGCAGTACCACCTTCAATGAAGCCATATCCCACGCCCTTCATGTCGTGCCGAGTCCAGACGGGGTCGGCAGGCACTGGAGCACCTTCTTTAGCGATTTCTACCGAGAAGATGCCTTTTGTTTCAGGGTCAGTATCCATATATCTCATGAATCCATATTGGTCCTGATAGATGTTCATAAACAAGTAGTAATATACATTCCATCCGGGAATATAGAACTTGAGATAAAAATTGCTTCCATCCTTATCTTCATAATAGGTGTAGGTGTAACTGTCATTAAAAACTAACCCTTCCTGCTGAAGATACCGACCGGTTCCCTTATTATAAAGCCTGTATCCTGAATCGGAATTACCCACAAAGCACCACAGGTAATTATCATTATTGGCATCGCCGGAATTTTTAAAAACAATCTCAAAACTACTACTGCCCGCGCAATAAAAACCTTCGGTCTTCAAGAAATACCAATAGTTGGTAGTGAGATCGGGGTCACTTGTAGGCACAAAAGGCAATGCTTGTGCTACTGCGCCACCTAGTGTGGCAATCAATAAAAAAGCTAACAATTTCTTCATAATAAAACTAGATTTATTGTTATTTGTGTAATTTTCTTACAAATTTATTTAAAGTCATTGCCTTATTAAAACATATTGAGCCAAAGTTGGTTGCAGTTTTGCAAAGTGTAACCAGTTTGACAAAAGTGCAACCTGAATTTAACAAAAATGCAACCTCAAAGATGCTTTTTAGTTGCAAACACAAGGTAAAACTGCTAATTTTGCAACATGGAACAACTATATCATATTATTGATGCGTTTTTTGCACCCGGCATTTTGATTGGGCTGTCGGTGTGTCTTTTCTTTTTATACATCCCACCCCGAGTGACGTTGCGCAGCTATCGCGTGGCTCGCTATGTGATGGGTGCCGCCTACCTGGTGTATGCGTTGTGCATCTATCTTGAACACAACATCTTGAGTGATACCGAGGGGAAAGCCCTTGCTAGACCCATAATCCTCTCGGTGGCATGCTTTCAGGCCTACCTATTCACCTACACACTTATCAACCTTATCAGTCTTAACTTCCTGAAGTTGCGAATGTTGCTCATTGAGTTGGCAATAATTATTGCCATCACAGTGACATTCTTTTCCATTCACATTATTTACCCCGGCACTGGTTCCATGTGGGCATTCGTGACATTCGCACTCGTCTATATTGCGCTACTTGTGCGCTATGTGCTACTATTCAACCGGGAATACAAGCACTACACCTCGTTGATGGACAACTACTACAGCGACGATGAAACACGCCGGTTGCAATGGGTGAAACGCTCATTCTACGTTTCGCTTGCCGTGGGTGTGATGGCATTGCTCTACGCATTAATGCCGACCGACGCAGTGGGACTTGTTTTCATCTCAATAGTAATAGTCTTTTATGTTGTGTTTGGTGTCAGGTTTATCAACTATGCCCTTCATTTCGACTTCATTGAGAGCGCTATCACCACCGATGATGCCGACCATGAAGAATCATTAGAGATTGACAACGAGCTGATGCGACGTGTCGACGAGCTAATGGAAAGTAAAAAGCTATTCCGCAAGAGCGACCTCTCGGTGAACGATATCGCACGTGAACTCAATGAGCGTCCTCGTGCCGTGTCGGCAGCCATCAACGCTTGCCGTGGCACAAATTTCAAGACCTACATCAATGAGTTCCGTGTTGAAGAGTCAAAGCGCCTAATTAATGAAGACAAGAGCAACAACCGCACCATCGACGCCATCGCGAGCGAAGCAGGTTTTACCAACCGCAGCTCGTTCTATCGTGTATTCAAGCGCTCACAAGGAGTGTCACCTACAGATTATCGAATGGGAGTGACAAGAAAAGACTAAGAGTCCTAAATAACAGATTGTATGGGAAAAATGTTAGTATCATGTTGCTATCTATTGTTATATAATGTGATAATTGCAGGAGCAAAATGTGAGCTTACTCTTCATAAATAGAATTTTAGCCGAAAGTTGACCTTTGAGTACATTTATCTCAACTTGCACTAATTATAGATAAATCAGGCTGCATCTCGTAAATAAAAATGAAAAACTTTTGTATTTCATTTTATATTTATCTCAACTTGCACTAATTTTCAATAAATTAGGCTGCGTCTCGCAAATAAAAATAAAAAACTTGTGTTTTTCATTTTATATTTATCTCAACTTGCACTAATTTTGCACCCTAATTACAATATTAAAAGCAATGAAGGGTAACGACATTATCGTTAAGGGTGCGAGAGTTAATAACCTCAAGAACATTGATGTAACCATACCGCGCAATAAGCTGGTGGTGATTACCGGCCTCTCGGGCTCGGGAAAGTCATCGCTGGCGTTCGACACGCTATATGCCGAGGGGCAAAGGCGTTATGTTGAGAGCCTGTCGTCCTACGCCCGCCAGTTCCTTGGCCGCATGTCGAAGCCCGAATGCGATTTCATTAAGGGCTTGCCCCCCGCTATCGCCATTGAGCAGAAAGTGAACAACCGAAACTCGCGCAGCACCGTGGGCACCTCGACCGAGATATATGACTACCTACGACTGCTCTTCGCCCGCGTGGGCAAAACCTATTCGCCGGTGAGTGGTGAGCAAGTTAAAAAGCACACCACAAGCGATGTAATTGAAGCG
>OCTW013372894.1_pt1 | contig 12370 bp, 6 predicted proteins | sample 1539671 | NCBI WGS metagenome assembly OCTW01 (sample SAMN02144230, study PRJEB22623) | gut metagenome | biome: sheep rumen | host: Ovis aries | place: New Zealand | reverse complement strand
CCATCTGCCGTCTGGTAGAGCAATATCTGTCCTTTGTTATCTTCCATATCTGTTATTCGCTTACAAAAGTACTCAATTTATTTCAAATATTTATCACTCCCAACCTTCGTCATCGTTATTCTCCATATAGCGGCTCATACCGTTGTCATCCATGTCATCCTCAGATGCAGGGTCGAAGCCGCGCATGTTATCGTAGTTAGTCGATTTATGAGAGTGTGATAAGGAGACAGAAGATGAGCTATTTGGTGTAGATGGTTCCTCTTTCACATCAGGCATTTCTTCCTGAACAGATGACACAATAAAATCAGGTTCCGTTTGCTTAACACTGGTCTGGTTATCAAAGATAACTGACTCCGTCTGGCGCGTCTTGTCATTACCACACGCAAGCAATAGCACCACAGATACTAAAACAGTAATTATCTTCTTCATAGCCCCTGCATTTTGCTGCCCAAATCATTAAAGAACCCAAAGTCCGCATCTACTAAAGCCCTTCGGTCTAATCCTAAGTTACGCTTTTCGCAAGACGTCTCAGACACAAGACAGCATGAGAAACAAGCGGCCAAGTTCATTTGGTCCTCATTTTCCCAACATAATGGGTCAGAGGAACATTCCTTAGCATTGTTTATGGCAGATTTAATTATTCTATCAATGAGACGTGGTTGACCTTGCCAGACCAATCCACCCATACTTCCTTCTGCTCCATCAGCTGTGTAAATCAAAACACCACACATTCTGTCAGAATAATAAAGTCTCTCCTGAAGGCTTGCTGTAGGATAGCCGCACGAAAACTCCAGTTCTTTCATGATTATATGGGAGAATGTATGCAAGAGGTAGAAATTTGGTGCACCATATTGTTCCATTTCAGCTTTCAAGTCTTTCCCTATCTCTCCTTCAGGTTGGTTATACCGGGTCTTGAATAACTCTGAATGGTCTGATACCCATTTATCGACAGCATCCATATCGAACTCAAAGAATAAGCCTTCTCCCAGACTCTGATTAGCTGGTAAAGAATAAACTTTCTCCACTGGTTCATTATATATCCTTTGCCCCTCATTCCTGACGACCGAACCGTCAACCCTCAAAGGAACAGGCATCGAAACTCTGCTAAAACCGAGTTGAGTCAATGTCATAGCCAACGTATCTACCTGCTGAATTTTCTTAAAGTACGGCTTCAGATCTGGAGGCAAATCAATATCCTTGAATTCAAGATTAGGTATCTGAGGAATAGACTCTGAGTAATTAGAAAATACTCTATATTCATCATAGCGATACTGTTCGTGAGAATCTTTAGGAATCTCCTTAACCGCCAGGAAACGATTCTTTATTATCTCTGCCTGCTCCTGGGTTAAGTCGATCTCACTATCGTAGGCCTTCTCTACAATATCCATTTGCTCCATATAGGCTTCTTTGGTAAGCCCAGCCTGACGTTCCAAAGCCTTAGGATACCACCTGTTGTTAAGCAAATCTAATACCTTCTGTAGCAGTGGGGCCAATACAGCATCGGGCAGATACTTCGGTGGAATATAAAGGCTACTAAAAGAGTCCGCATAATACACACTATTACTCGTCACCAATGCCATTTGCATCACGCTTCTTGGTTTATCCGGTTTACCAGTATTCCTACATGGCTCATCCGACTTTGTGCCAAATCCATTCCAAGGAGTATCACCCTTACAGAATGGATGGATATTCATGATACCTTCAAGGCTATATGACTTGCCGCATTTTTTACATTTTAATGTACCCCAGCTTTCAGAGTTGTTGCGGTTTTCTATCCATTGTAATTCATGACGACCTCCACGTTCACAATCTTTACACGGGTAATCAAATAATTCAAATCCAGCAGGATCATTCATGGCATCTTTCTTTCCATCTAATCCAGCGCAAAACAATTCATACCAAGGGATATCAGATATATGACCATTTTTGCAAATCAGCAGAATTGGTATTTGCACAAGCGTGTCATAAACATCCCTCAATTGGTTGTTATCTTTGAAAGATCTATGTGTATTATTGTAAGGATCTCTTGGTGGGGCAAAATATTGAAGTTTTGTATCTCCCGTTTTTTGCTTCCACAAACTTTCCCATTCTTGTAAAGGCTTGAATAACTTTTCCTTTCTACTATAGAACCATCTTGGGAAATGAATGGCGGGTATAAAGAAGTGGTCAGCCCTTAACTCATGACCAGTAGTCTCCTTGCAACGAAGATATAAAGGGTGTTTCTTCTCCTTAGGGTAATTCCAATTATCCAACGATAGATGTGGTACATCTATTAGATATTTTAATTTCGGAATTCCTTGAGAGTCTTTTAAAAACTCCACAAAACGTGGATCATTTATTATATCCACACCTGCCGCTTTGGAAATAGTCTCAGGATCACTTTCTCCAAAATTTTCAATATGTTTATTGACATCCTTTACAAACCCCCAATAGGAAACGGATTTTGGCATTATGAAGAAACCTGCTTTGGTTGTTATTATAGAACCAACTCCAGCGTTGGAGGATAGTACTTTATACTTTCCTATCCCCTGATTATATTGTAAGTCTTTTTGTATTTCCATATCAATTGTCCTTTACGTTTAACACTGCTTCTGATTCAACTGTTCGAAGTGACATCGGAACAGCCCACATATTTTCTGATTCATCGTCAAGATATGCATCTAATGCAAGGAACAAGTCCTTCCATTTGGTCTTTTGGCGAGGATTAGAATTGAGATAGTCGGAACCAGAGTATCTAAGGGTATATTCATCCCTTTGCTGATTATTAACAGATTCCTGCCATTTAGCCAAGGCTTCTTCTATGAATAATTCGATATAATTTTCTAGTTCTTCTGTTAGTAATTCCTTCAATTCTTTAGAGAGCACTTGAGTTCTCTCTAAACGGTGACGAAAATACACGTACATCTCTTGCTTTATCTGTTGCTGCATAGAAACGGATAAAGATGCGGCGTTTTCTGCATTAGCCAACTTTTCATAATAATGACGAATAATGGTTGCATTGTATAATGGCATATATTTTCCAACTGATTTCTTTGAAAAAGGAGTAATCGAAATTGGCTCTACGTAATAATACAATTTCTCATGAAATTCCCTGAATCGTTCGAAATGTGACAAGTCCCTTGCTCTGAAAGGATTGTGTAAAGTTACCACAAGCCCTAATTTGTTTCGAGCAACGCGACTACTGGCTTGAATATATTCTGCAATATTACGAGGCATAGAATTCATAATAATCGTATTAAATCTATCGACATCCAAGCCAACAGAAATCATGTTTGTTGCTAAGATTAAATCCGGTGGAGTAATCCCATGATTCCATTCGGTACCAGTTTCATTTTTATATGGTAGCCTTTTATCAGCGTCCCAATGTCTTCCGACTTTTTCCAATTCATTTACAACTTCTGCACCAGAAAGCCTACCAGTAAGTTCCGATTTGCTGAATGAAGAATCGTAACCATATAGGCATTCTAGTTTATTGCTGTTGCGCAGAACACGCTTAAATAGTCGTCTTGTATATTTCGTAAACTCTGTATAAAATTGGGCATCTGTTTTTCCAACTTCCTTAAGACTATTGAAGTAATCAATAATTGAATGGTAAAAGTCCATTGTTTCTTTTACCTTTTTGTCTGTCAGATGACTGGCATATTCTTGTTCAAACAGTGCACGATGTACAAACATCATGGTAACCAATCGCATTTGAGTGGTCATATGAGTTCTTCCTGTAGGAAATATACCAATGTATTTCCTTTTAGAAACATATTTAACTTCGCCATCATCTTCTTTCCTTTGATAAAAAGAGAAGAATGAATCATCATAATCAATACCCGGTTTGGGGAAAATATTTACATCCCTGTCATAAAGCGCTCGGATTTGCAATTCTGTATTGCGGGTCGTTGCAGTAGATGAAATGATTTTAGGGCGTATAATTAATCCTGTGCTGCTCTTATATGAACAAAGTTGGTCAATTGCACATTCAAATAGGCTGACAGCTGACCCAAGAGGTCCAAGTAAAAGATGTAACTCGTCCTGTATTATAAGCGATGGTGGTAATGTATTCATTCCTCCTTTACCAAAAAGCCTTCTTGAATCTTGCTTTTCTTTTAATGTCGATACTTTATGACCGAGCGCAGCAAACTTATCCACGGTTCCAAAAAGCAAAGTGGGAGGTTCCTGATATATGTAATCATCACATAGTTTTACAGGAAGCTCGTCGGAGAAAGTACAGTCAATATTATCACACCTAAAGATAATCTTGGGATCAGAAGCAGTTCCTTTGTTCTGATATTTTAAGGGCTTTCCGCAGCAAGGACATTTATCCAAAGGAATTTTTGATTCACGACGTTTACCGGAATCATCTATAGTGTTCCATTTTTGGCACTCTTCTGAGAGGGCTTTCGCATTATTAGGCAGCGAATCTTCACCGACAAAAAGGCCTATTGAAATAGGTTCATTCCCTAAGTCAAATTGATTCCAGCGTCGTAGTTGCTCTAATGACAATATTAATCGCATAGCACGTTGGAATTGTTGGGTGGCAAGAAGCCTAAGGGTATATCTCATAACTGCAGTTGTTCCTCCTCCGCAATCAGGGAATTGTCTACGTCGATTAATAATAGTCAACGCAATGATTCCCAAATATGCTTCTGTTTTACCACCACCAGTTGGGAACCAAACCAAATCAACGATCTCATTCCTACTTTTCCATTCAGGGTCATTGTCTCTCTGAATAATGCCATCAAGATTAAGTAATATGAATGCCAACTGAAATGGACGCCACGCGGCTGGCTTGTTATCGAATAATCTATCAGTGGCCTTATTTTTATAGAAATCAAAATTAATCTCGTCGTTTGTTGATTTTTTGCTATGCCACAATTGAATAAACATAGCTGAATTCATCAGGCGAAACGACATCATGTTAAATGGGTTGTTCTCCAAGATCTTAACAACATTTTCTAACATCCTATCGCAATCCAACTGGCAACTGTCGAGATTTTTGTATCCTATTCCGTTGTTACCGTTGTCGTTATTTAACACTCCTCTCTGCTTATCAATCCAAGATTGATATTTTCCAATAAAATCTTTTAGTTGAAGTGTTATTTCATCATCAGTTGCATCAGAAAAAAGGGATAACCACTTAAATTCAAGAGCATGAGAATCCTTTAATAGGGGTTCTGGAATACGAACGCCATCTTCTTCAACATAAGTGTATTTGTCTCGAGGAATGGGCTCTACATCCGGTGTTTCATATGAAGGAATAAATTCTGAACGAACCCACTTCTCATTATCAGTGATTTTCCAATCTACAGAACAGAGATGTCCAACAGCATAGTCTTTAATCGACCGATAAAGGTAATTGAGATGTTCTACATCTTCTTGCTGATTATCGTTTCCTTTTTCTTGATACGCTGTCAACAATTCACTTTCAACTTTAATCTGGACTCCAAAGAAGCATCTGTCGTTAACTTCTTTTGTAACAATGGAATAATAATGCCCAGTGTTTTTATATTTCTCGGGATTATTTTTATCTTCTATGATTATATTATGATTAGCATCTTCTTTTATATGAATAGAACTGTTTTCAAGCTGTACCTTCAAATACAACTTATTTGTAGACACATTAGTCAATTTGGTAATTTGAAGCCATATGGATAATTTTAAATCTTTGTCATCTTCATCAGAATCGAAAAGGATGTTTAAATTCTTGTATTTGTTATCTCGTGGTGAATAGATGACTTTGTTCCCTTTTTTATTTAAGTCAATACCTGTAAGATCAATCGTTTTATTAAATGTTCGCGACTGCCAAAAACCGAAAGATTTAGTATTGCAGATATTCATCGCATCTTCCAAATAAGAAAGATAAGCCTCATATCGCTCAACCTCTGTTATCCTTTTATCAATAGCTTGCCTTTCATTATCAGATAGATAAGTGTCCTTAAAATATTTTAATTTTCGCCAAAGACGCTCCTTGTATGATTTAAGATAACGATAATTATCGCCTATTATTTCATATTCTTCATCAAGTGAGTTGTTTGGTAAGATGGCAACCTTTCTACATAATTCTTTGTTAATCGTTAGAAGAGTTTCTTTTACAGTTCCAATTTCATTCGTTATGTCTTTTGCAAGATGTATTCCTCCATTTATTACAGAGAAATACATACCTAAACGCGACTTATATGAGTCGAAAAATGAAGAAAAGCCTATTTCGTCATCAATCTTTACCACTACTTTACAACAGTCTTCTTTCGATATTTTCTTGTAATATCGCCCAGAAACAGTAATTACTAAATCAGAAGATGCAATAGGTTCTCCTTTTTTGTCCAGACAGCAGGAAATTCCTATGGTATTAGGGAAACGTTGACTTAATGAGTATAAATCTTCTTCATCTGTCCCTAATCGATTAACTCTTTCGTCCAACTCTTCACTGCTATTATCATCTTGTGATTCTTGATATGAAGAATCGCTTTCCAAGTCAGGGTCAATGCCCTGGCTTTGTGGTTTTTCTTGGGATACCGCCTTGTCAATATACTTCCTTTGTGGAAATAGTACTGCGGTACTATACAAAGAACCTGGAGTGGTATTGATAACTTCTTCATTTTCTCTACCATTCTCTTTGTCACCAAGGCAATAGAAATGTCCATTACAAGCGCCTGGACCTTCCATTTGCTGCCTAATGAATTTTACTAAGGAGTCACGCTTTGTCTGAATCATATTCGAGTTTTTTTACTTTTTTCAAATTAATTTCAAGAAGCTGTATCAGAATATTAACTTCTGATACAGTATTAATCTCAAGTAGTGTAAGAATTTCTGAGTGCTCTTCATACATTTCCTCGAACAATTCTTCGCTGACATTTGAGACAGTTAAAATCGCCTGAAGAAGAGACTCTATTTGACTATTTAATAGTCTTGTATTACTATTTCTAAGTAGTTTCTTGGTCAAAATCACTCTGTGATATGGAGACCCCAAATTGAAACCAAGAAAAGACAATAAGTTGTTTTGGCTTTTCCGGCTACGGGGTAAAATCATCGGATAGTCAAAATCGAACCATTTCTCAAATCCTCGTAGGGATATCTCCTTGTTGTTCGGGAATATAGCGTTATACGTTGCCTCAACACCTAGTTCTTCCACTTTTCTTTTAAGGAGATACTTCCATAGTTCAACATTCGAATTAATCTGGTTTTCCGTAAGACCGTATATCGGGTTACGACGAATATAACCTTCTGATTTTAAGTTGTTATCTGTCTTTTTAATTAAATTATCTTTTATCTGGTTGACGAGTTCATCTAGCAACTGAATTTCCATTCCTTCCTCAAAGGGTAGTTCTTTGAGACTTGATATACAATAATGGCCACCATTAACGAATAAGACCCTATCTGCAGCTAATCGTCTTGTTTTTCCGTTCTCAAACACAATTGTGCAACGTTCTGCCAGATATTCACGTGAGTCAGCTTCTGCCTCATCAATATCATGCAGTATATCTGGCATGATAGGCTTGTGTAAAACTTTCTTACTCCAACCGACTTTCTCTTTTCTGAATGACGAGAAAAGAAGTCCATTAAAGTCCTTCTCGTAAAAATGTTTATTCCATTCGTAATATCTATTATGGGTAAGCCTGTTTATTACGGTTAATCCCCTTTGCCCTTTTTTCAATGGTAGCGGGTCAAATGAATTAGGATAGGTTTTATATCTTTCATCTGTATATCTGAATGAATACATCACAACAAAGTCTTCATCCAAGCCATCTCGTAGTTGGTTGAAATCCTTAAGAGCAATTCGTCTATGCTCAGAAGAGAAACACTTTCGGATAGAATCCTTATAAACTTTATTAAATCCAGGTGGGAGGACAAAAGCCACAGAATGGTAATTTTCAACTTGCTCTAATATTTTAAAAGCGATCTCTTCGTCCCATAATTGCATATAATAGTTTAGGAATGGACTTACGACTTCTGGTTGAGAAAAACCTGTTTCGGATTCACATTCTTTTAAAAAGATGTTTTGTGTCTCTGGAGAAAAAGCCAATGACAACGCATTTTTTATTTTATAATTATGAGATAGCTCATCAAGATATGAATCGATGTCAGCTGTAAAAATATCACGCTCTGTTGAATCGATAATATACAGAGAGCCACGTCTTTCTCGCTGGAACATATTATCTAGTTCGTCTGGAGAAAAAGTAATAAAACCATCAAAATCGTCAAATCGTTTAATTTCACGATTTAAAAGGTTTGAAACTATTGAAGTCTTTACGTTCTCCTTTGCAAAATACAACCTAAATGGACGGTCTGTAATGTAGAACACAAAGCAATTTTTAATACCAGCACCATATTGATTCAATCTTTCAAGTTGATCCAAATTATATGAGTAAGTTATTTTCCCTCGGTTCTGAGAGTGAAAAATAAAGATATTTTCAATTTTAGGAATATTATCTCGATTTTTTCTAAATACATCCTCAACATCGTGAGCGGTCATATTAGTTGTCACCAATGCATTATCATCGTTGCACATAATATTATCCGTATATAGCTGGTCAAGCCAAGGATTTTTATCTTGTTTCCTAGTAATAATATCTTTCTCTTGGATTACAAATAACGATTTACTGTCATTATTGTAAGGTAACGAAGTATCACCAAACAACTTTAAAAATTTCGCATAATAGCTTCTTTCTGCAACCATTTGCTTAAACTGCTTGCTCTTTGAAGAGAGTCCCATTGGAAGAGATAATGGCCCCGTTGCCTTCTTTCGAGCCAAGCTCAGAAACTTTTGTGTATTGGCAAATGCTATTTTGTGAATTAAAAACCGGACCAATAGCTCACGTGCCCACTCAGGACTGGTAGGTACATAAATAATTTGATAGTTTATCCCTCCTTCATATTTTCTATCACAATAATAATCTACAATATTGTTCATGCCACAAAGGAATCTGCGTCCATCTGCAACTTTTGTATGCAGCATCATATCACAGACTGCTGAGAAAAAATCCGTTTCGTTATTGATGAGATTCTGATATTTGTCCTGTGCGCCCATAGCTATTGCAAAACTAACAATTGAAGATCCATAATTGCACGAGTCATACCAATATACAATTCCAATGTGTTTATATCGGTTCGCCCATTAATAACCAAAATTACATGCTTACATTCTAAGCCTTTAAAAGCCAGCATTGATGTAAAAGGAATCTCTGAGGTATCTAAACAGATATTTTTAGGGGAGAGTTCCTTTATGCCTTCAATTGTGGCTATTCTATCATATAGCTTTTCGTTTCCAGATGTTTGTTCTCTCTTTGTAGTGGAATCAGCCAAGATGACGTACTCATTCCAGTTTTTAGTCCCTTCTCTAATCTCTTTCTTTATTTGGTTAATATGCTTTATCAGTTGCTTAGCGCCATCGAAGAAGAATACTTGAGTTGATGAGTAGTTTTCCTTGATGATGCATTGAAACAAGTCTTTTACAGAAACCCCGTTAAGCAACATTTGTGCAAATGAAATTATCTCTTTATTTGTAGGAACTCGTTTGTTCGTGTCCAAAACAAAACGGGCTCCGTTAAGAGCTAATGCATCTGCAATTTCATCTATTTGGCGAGATTCGCTATTGTAGCCTTGTTCTGTATCAAAAAAAACAAGATATCTACCAGTCGAAACACCATCTTTTGTTATGGAAGCAAGGGCATCAAGAAGAGGTATTGCCCCTTTGTCAAGGACATCCTGTGCTTCATCTATAATAATATAATCATATGGAACAAAATCTTTTAGTTCTCTTACAGCAGAGAATAAAGCTTCAAGTTTCTCATTAGCAGCACCACTTGTAATATCATCTAAAGACAACTTTGATGGCATGACTTGTGCTTGAAGAGAGAAAACAAATGATGCAAATTGCTCTACAGTACAATTGGGCAGTCCTGCTTGCCACAATTCATTCTTGATTTTTGATTCAAGCAATTTGTTCCAACAAAGATATAATCCCCGAAGAGTATGGTATTTCTCGATATATGCACGTGCAATAGTAGTTTTTCCTGTACCAGGTCCTCCTTCAATAAAGAGCCGGTCATTTTTCTGTAGACTATTAAACGTGCTCAAATTGTCAATGTTCAAGCGCTGCAATATTGTTTCCATCCCCCTTTCGGAATAGACATTCCTACTACGGTCAGCAAAATTATATAGTAAAGATTGGATTGCTATCTCTACATCTTGCGCTTGGAGATTTGGACGACGCCATCCATTCTTATTTTTATCTGTTTCCAATACATCAGCACAGAAATCAGCAAAAGATTTAGAAATCTCATCATGTTGTTTTTTTGACCACAACTTGTACCCTAAATCTGTGTTGGGATTTGTACTTGTATGGTCCATTCGAGTGTGAGGGAAAGCACATACTGTGTCAATAAATAACTGTGAAGCACTAATAACTTTGTTGTTTATTAGAGCGTACATATAATCCCTCGCCTGATCAAATGGAGCCCTTTCCATATATGTCCGTTCACGAGAAGCTTCATAATAATATAACCCTTGCTCAATTCCTATTTTCCCACCTTTAACCTCAACTATGACAACACCTTTTTCAGATACCAAAAGAAAATCTATCTGTATTTCATTCTGTTTTTTTACAGAAACTGGCAGTCTTAAGTTATGCCAGAAATGCCACGTATCCTCACTTTTAGAACAATCTGAATATATACGCCGGAACATTTCTATTTCGCCATAGAGGGGACTTCCATCATTTTGGGTTATGATGGACTCTAAGTCACTTTGGGTATTATAGCTTACGTGTGAAATTATTGGCATATTCCTCTGTTTTTTAGGTTACTCCCAAAGTTTGGGGTCTATTAGTTCTGACATTTTGTAGTTAAACATCTCGAGTAGCTCCTCACGATGTTCCGAGAACATATCCAAAACATCAAGGAAAGTCTGTAGAGGTCTAGAGATTTTTCTCACTTTTCCCCGTGAATCTTCTCTATCATAGTATCCCGTTTCATAATCCCTTAGGAATTCTTCGTAAGGCTTTATTGGCCTTGTAACCTCAAAACCCGCTCCTTGTTCCCAGAAAGTTTGGTTGCGGTAGGTGTATTCCCAGAACGACATCTTCTTGTAGAAAGCCTGCTGGTTGCACCATCGGGCTATCTGTATATAGATGTTAGGGATGGGGGAGTTGTGATAGTCTTCGTGACGCATGATATAACCCACACAACCGTATTGCATGAGCACTCGGATGCGCTGGAAGATTTCCCAAATGTCGCGGTAGAATTTTCCCCTATTGTCTTCAGTCTGCTTGAATCCGCAGAAGAGGTAGAACTTGGTGCCCTTTTTGGGATTGTAATGTTTCCATATTTTTAGGGCTTTCTCAATCTTCGGACGGTCGCGCCAGTTGTCAAAGGCAAAGATGAAGTCGCCATGATATTTGGTGCGTGAAAGCATTTCTGCCATTTCTTCGCCATGAGGGCTCTCGGCCAACATACGCTCGTCAAGACCTTGACGGAACTGGAAGGGACGGCCAGAATCAATCAACTGCTGCAGGCGTGCTCGCCATACGGCTGGGTCTGCAGCAAGGAAGTTGTCGTCCCACAGATAAATGTAAGGACGGACAAGACGGCCATGCTCATCGCGCTCATCGTCAAGGAACCATTCAAGGTCAGAATAGGGAAGGATGCGGTCTTCAAGTTTATTGATACAGAAAGGGCAGTGACGGATGCAGCCTCGCGTCAGGAAACCGATGCTGTACTGCTGGTAGTCTTTGTATTTATCGCGCTTAAATCCTTCTGCCACCTTGCGGTCAACAAACTCATCGTAAAGATGATAGTAAGGCATCTGCCGAGCAAGGTCAATGCCATGAGTGCGATAGCCACCACGATGATTGGGATATTGGTTTAGGAACTCATCGTTTTCCAACTGATTCATATCTTTCTCACGTTGGTAACGATACTTGTTCACATTCAACTCGTTAGCATAAAAACCTGTACCACCTTTGCGGAACTTGCGCTGTTGGACTGGAGTGGCTTTGTCGTAAAACTTAGGCATCTGAGTAAACGTGAATACACGAGAAATGTAGATGAGTTTATATGGTTTGATATCTTCGTCTTGATCAATAATCAGTTTAAAGTCAATACCATTGTCTTTCAGGAACCCAGCGAGCTTCATCAGCACAAGATTAGGATGCCGCGTCCCGTTACATAGCAGGTCGGCATCCACAAGTCCTATCTTGATTTTTCGTTTCGCCATATTCCTTAGTCTATCATGTTATGCAGCATCAGAGATAGCATCGCATGTAGTATTCATCTTCTAATTCTTTTTTATTTCATTTCTTACTACTCTCCTCAAACACTCTCTGTAACTCTTCCTTTGGAGGCAAGGCTTTCAATAGTTCTGGATCCATCTCATCAGCAGTCTT
>OCTW011441840.1_pt1 | contig 12370 bp, 25 predicted proteins | sample 1539671 | NCBI WGS metagenome assembly OCTW01 (sample SAMN02144230, study PRJEB22623) | gut metagenome | biome: sheep rumen | host: Ovis aries | place: New Zealand | reverse complement strand
CTATGCTTGTATTTCTAGAACCTGTATTTGTTACATCAGCTGAAAAATATGCATATGCTCCTTGATATATAAATACAATTAATAATAAAACACTTGAAATTAATAAAATAACTACTTTCTTATCCTTCATGTTAACTCCTACCCTTCTAATATCATTCTACAATAAACAAGAATGAAAGTCAAAAGGTTAATACAGAATGAACAGTTCTACAAATAACAGCCATAAATTTAGGTTTTTTTTAACTATTTCACTTATATTAAAAAAAGAATACTATTTCTAGTACCCTATTAAACTAATTCTAAACGAACTTGTAATGAATCGTCTCCTTGACGTTCTTTAATTTTAATAATTCTTGTATATCCACCATTTCTGTCTTTGTACTTAGGTGCAAGTTCATTAAATACTTTTTTTACTATATCATTATCATTATGAACAAAAGCAAGTGCTTTCTTTCTAGAAACTAAAGTTCCTCTTTTTCCATAAGTAATCATCTTATCAACAAATTTACGAACTTCTTTTGCTCTAGCTTCTGTTGTTACAACATAACCACTTTCTAATACAGTCTTTGTTAAACCAGCTAAGATACTTCTTCTTATTCTAGTTTCTCTACTTAAATTTCTATATTTCATACTTTATTAACCTCCTTAGTCGCGGAACTGAAGTCCCATTTCTTCTACCTTATCAAGTACTTCTTTTAATGATTTCTTTCCTAAGTTACGAATCTTCGTAACTTCTACTTCTCTTTTGTTGATTAAATCTTGAACCGTATGAATTCCTGCTCTTTTTAAACAGTTATATGCTCTTACAGAGAACTCTATTTCTTCAATTGGAGTCTCTAAAGTTTTAGCAATTGTATCTACTTTCTTTTCACTCATTAAACCCGCAACATCAGAAATTGCATTTAAATCAGCAACAATATTAAAGTGTTCAATTAAGATTTTAGATGCTAAAGCCATAGATTCTTCTGGTGTAATACTTCCGTTTGTTTCAACTTCCATAATTAACTTATCATAATTTTCATTATGACCAACTCTAGCACTTTCTACTTCAACATTAACTCTTTCTACAGGACTATATAATGAATCAATTGCAATCACACCTGGTTTATCATTTGCAAATAACTTTTGGTTTTCTTTAGAATCAACATAACCCTTACCATTATTAGTAGTCAAAACCATATCGATTTTACCACCTTCAACTAAATTACAAATAACAAAATCAGGATTTACTATTTCGATATCTGGATCATGTTCAATCATACCTGCTGTAACAGGACCTGGAGTATTAGCTGAAAGTCTCATTGTTTTCATCTCTTCAGTGTGATTTTTTAAAACTACAGCCTTCAAATTTAAAACAATCGCAGTTACATCTTCATAAACTCCATCAATTTTTTGGAATTCATGTAAAACTCCATCAATTTTTACAGTTGTAATTGCACATCCAGGCATGCTAGATAACATTACTCTTCTAAGTGCATTACCAATAGTAGTACCAAAACCTCTCTCTAAAGGTTCTAGTTCAAACTTAGCATAATGATTGCTATCTTGATATTCTTTAATCTTATATTCTGGTTTTTCAAATTTAATCATACTCTTCACCCTTTCCAAACATTAATTTCTAGGTCTTTTTGGTGGACGACATCCATTATGAGGAATTGGAGTCTCATCAACAATACTTGTAACTTCAAGTCCAACAGCTTGTAACTCACGGATAGCGTTTTCTCTTCCAGCACCTAAACCTTTTACATGTACTTCTACTTTTTTAACACCACATTCCATTGCAGCACGTCCACAAGCTTCAGCACTTGTTCCAGCAGCAAAAGGAGTTTTCTTCTTTGAACCCTTGTAACCAATAGTTCCAGCACTTGCCCAAGATAAAACATTTCCTTCTTTATCAGTAATAGTTACGATTGTATTATTGTAAGTTGAATGAATATGTGCAACTCCCTCAGGAATATTCTTTTTAACTTTTCTTTTTCTTCTATTATATGCCATAACTCATAACCTCCTACTTTCCAACTTTCTTCTTATTAGCAACTACTTTTCCACGACCTTTACGTGTACGAGCATTTCTTGAAGTTCTTTGTCCTCTTACTGGAAGACCCTTTTTATGACGAGTACCTTGGTAGGAATTAATTTCCATTTTTTCTTTAATACTAAGTTGAACTTCTCTTCTTAAATCTCCTTCAACCGTATACTTATCAACTTCTTTACGTAATTTAGCAACTTCATCTTCACTTAAATCACGTACCTTTTTTGTTCTTTCTACACCAGCATCATCACAAATTGTATTTGCTAAACTTCTTCCAATACCATAGATTGAAGTAAGACCAATACAAATATGTTTTTGACTAGGTAACTCAATATTTTTAATTCTTGCCATAATCTAAATCTCCTTACTTTCCTTGTGTTTGTTTGTGTTTTGGATTTTCACAAATAACCATTACTTTTCCATTTCTTCTAATAATTTTACATTTTTTACAGATTGGTTTAACTGACGCTCTTACTTTCATAATATACCTCCATTATCTTTTATTCCATGTAATTCGCCCACGTGTTAAGTCATAAGGAGAAAGCTCTATGGTGACTGTATCACCTGGTAGAATACGTATCATGTTCACGCGCATTTTACCAGAAACGTAGGCACTTACAGTATAACCATTTTGAAGTTCAACAATGTAGTCTCCGCCTTTTGCAACATCAACAACTTTACCTTCTACTTCAATTTTATCAGACTGTTTTGAATGAGTCTGCTGACCACTTTTTACAACATCTTTACTTTGTAAATTACTTTTTCTTGCATTTTTTTTAGCCATATTTTCTATTCTCCTGTTAATATTTCATACCCATCTTCTGTAACACACACAGTATGTTCAAAATGAGCACTAGGACTTCTGTCCTCTGTTGCAACCGTCCAGCCATTATCTAACATAACGACATCCTTTTTTCCTAAATTAAGCATAGGCTCGATTGCTAAGACCATGCCTTTTTTTAACACTAATCCAGTATGTGCTTCACCAAAATTAGGAACTTCTGGATCTTCATGCATATCAGTTCCTATCCCATGACCACATAACTCTTCTACAACAGACAAACCATGTTCATGAGCATACTCTTCAATTGCATGAGAAATATCCCCGATTCGATTTCCTGGCTTAATCATTTTTAAACCAGCATATAATGCATTCTCAGTATCAGTAACAAGTTTTTTAACTGTATTATCAACGTCCCCTACAAGATAGGTTCTCGTCATATCACTTTCATATCCATTCTTTCTAACCGTAAAATCAAGTTTAACAATGTCTCCATTCTTTAACTTTCTATTTCCAGGTATTCCATGTACGACCTCATCATTTACACTGATGCAAGCACTTGCAGGAAATCCTTCATAACCAAGACAAGATGGATAAGCTCCATAACTAGTTACAAAATCATGAATTCTTTTATCAAGTTCTTTTGTTGTAACTCCAGGCTTAATAAAATCTTCAATCATCTGATGAGCTAAATAATTAATATGACCAGCTTCCTTCATAAGTTTGATTTCTCGTTCGCTCTTAATTGTTACTTTCACTTTAATATCTCCTCTAACTCTTTTAGTGAATCTTCTAAAGATTTACTCGTATCTAAGACATGCAACAAACCTTTATTTTCATAATAAGCTTTTAAAGGATAAGTGTTCTTCTTATATTCTTCTAAACGTCTTTCAAAAGACTCCAAATTATCGTCTTTTCTTGTTTCAAGAGAAACTCCACAATCATCGCAAATACCTTCTTTTTTAGGTTTAAAACCATCAAAAAGAACATTATAAGAACGATGACACTTTGGACATATTCTTCTTCCCACAATTCTTTTCTTTAATACTTCTTCTTCTACATCAAGATAAATAACTTGATAATCAATAGTACTCAATATATCATCTAAAACTTTAGCTTGATTTAAGGTTCTTGGAACACCATCTAAAATAAATGGTGTATTTACATTTAAAGCCTCAATCTCTTTAGAAATAATATCGATAATTACTTCATCACTAACAAACTTTCCACTTGCTAAAGTATTAGCCAATTCTTCATCACTCTCAGCTCTTTTTCTTAAGATATCTCCAGTTGAAAATTGAACATAAGAATGATTTTTAATTAAATAACTACTATAAGTGCCTTTGCCTGCAGCAGGCGGAGCTAAGAAAATACACGCTTGCATTATCTTAAACTCCTGTGACTATATTTTCTTGAAACTAGTCCACTTTCAATTTGTTTATAAGTTTCTATAGCAACACCTACAACAATCAAAATTCCTGTACCTCCAATTGCTACTGATTGAGATAAACCAGTTAATTTAGAAATAAGAATTGGAAGTCCTGCTAAAATAGCAATGAACAAAGACCCAACTAAAGTCAAACGACTAACAATACGACTGATATATTTAGAAGTTTCAACACCAGGTCTTACTCCAGGAATATATGCTCCACTCTTATTTAAATCTTTAGCCATTTCTTCAGGATTCATAGCCATGAATGTATAAAAATAACTAAAGAATACAATTAAAGCAATATAAATAGCAAAACCAGACCATGAAGTATACATAATATAGTTATTAACAAAGTCTATCGCATCTTGATTGCCTATTACATTTACAACAATAGATGGAATTGTAAGTAACATAGAAGCAAATATTACAGGCATAACACCAGCATAGTTTATCTTCAAAGGAAGATAAGATTCTTTAGCTCCATACGCACTTACTGTTTTATTGGCATATTGAATTGGAATTTTTCTTTCAGCAAGAGTAATCCAAACAACACCAACAACAACAAGTAAATACATAATAATATATATAGCAAAGAATAATATTCCAACTATTCCCGTGTAAGTACCAGCACCAATAAAAGTATTAAAAGCACCACTAAATACAGCTGGTAAGGAAAGAACAATACTTGACATAATGAGAAGTGATTGACCATTACCAATACCTTTATCTGTAATTTGATCTCCTAACCATAGTAGGAACGCAGTTCCAGCTGTCATAACAAGAGTTATCTTCAAAACCATAGATGCATCTTTAACACCTAGAACAAAGAAAGTCAACACATAAGCTTGAACAAAAGCTAAAGCAATTCCTAGATACCTAGTAATACGATTAATCTTTTGTCTACCAACATAACCTTGATCTTTTAGTTCCTTAAAATAAGGAATTATGTCCATTGTTAATAACTGGGTAATAATAGATGCATTAATATAAGGAGTTACACCAAGGCCAAAGATTGAAAATCGATCAAAACCTCCACCACTCATTAAATTAAATACGCCTAAAAAATCTAATTGCCCATATAAAGTACTTAACCAAGGAGCAGCCCATACTATAGTAACCCCAGTACCAAGACAATAAAGTCCCAGAACCATCAATGTAAATAAGATTCTTTTTCTTAAATCTTTTGCATCCTTACTTAAGAGTTTCTTAAACCCAAGGGTCATACTAAATCACCTCAGTTTTTCCACCAGATTCTTCAATTTTAGTTACTGCTGCACTTGAAAATCTTTGTGCCTTAACAGTTAACTTCTTTGTTAATTTACCAGTAGCTAAAACCTTAACGCCAGATAATTGTTTCTTAATGATTCCTCTTTCTTTTAAAATTTCAGGAGTAACTGTTTCTCCATCTTTAAAGAATTTATCTAAATCACTCAAATTAATAACTGCATATTTAGTTTCAAATTTAGTATTTTTAAATCCTCTTTTTGGAATTCTTCTATATAAAGGAGTTTGTCCACCTTGAAACCATGCACTAATACTAGCACCGCTTCTAGATTTTTGACCATTTTCTCCACGTCCAGAAGTTTTACCAAGCCCAGAACCAGGTCCACGCCCAACTCTTTTAATATTTTTTAATTCTTTTGTTTTAGGTAAACTTTCTAGTTTCATATTACAACTCCTCAACTTTCTTACCACGTAAAGCAGCTATTTTTTGAGGTGTTCTTTGAGATTTTAAAGCATCTAAAGTAGCCTTAGCAACATTAACTTTAACATTACTTCCTAAACTCTTAGATACGATATCTCTAACTCCAGCTAGTTCTAGAACTGCTCTAGCAGCTCCACCAGCAATAACTCCTGTACCTTCTTTAGCAGGTTTAATCATAACAACTGCTCTTCCAACTTTACAAGTTGCTTCATGTGGAATAGTACGATTATCAATTAAAGCTACTCTAACAACATTTTTATTTGCTGCCTTAGAAGCTTTAGCAATAGCATCATTAACTTCATTTGCTTTTCCAGTACCAATACCAACTAATCCTTTTCTATTACCTACTACTACTGTAGCAGAAAAACGAAAATGTCTTCCACCTTTAGTAACCTTAGTTACACGACCTAAGTTGATAACTTTTTCTTCTAACAATTTTTTCTTTGGATCCATATTTTGTCTAGCCATAGTTAACCTCCTAAAACTCTAAGCCATTTTCACGTGCAGCAATAGCTAAAGCTTCTACACGTCCATGATAAAGATATCCACCTCTATCAAAAACGACTTTCTTAATTTTCAATTTCTTACATTTTTCAGCGATGTCTTTACCTACAGCTTTAGCGCCTTCAATATTTCCACCGTTAATTTTTAATATTTTAGAAGAAGAGCTAGCTAAAGTAATTTGCTTTTCATCATCAATTACTTGAACATAGATTGCAGAATTAGAACGGAATACACTTAATCTAGGGCATTCTGCCGTTCCACTAACTTTTTCTCTGATTCTTGCATGACGTCTTAGTCTTGCAACATTTTTAGATTCTTTCTTTATCATTTCTTCACCTACTTAGCCGCTTTCTTTCCTTCTTTACGACGAACATGTTCATCTTTATAACGTATACCTTTTCCTTTATAAGGTTCAGGTGGTCTTATTTCACGAACTTTAGCCGCAAATTCAGAAACTTTTTGTTTATCAATTCCTTCTAGTGAAATTTCATTAGCATTCACTAGAGTTGCTTTAATTCCATCTGGACAAATCATTTCTACAGGATGACTATATCCAGCGTTGATAACTATTTTACTTCCTTGAACGTTGAAACGATATCCAACACCAATAATTTCAAGATTCTTTGTATATCCAGTACTTAAACCTACTAACATATTAGATATTAAAGAATTAGTTGTTCCAGAAAGTACGTTAGCACGGTCACTATTATTAGCAACCTTAGTTTCAACAGTTCCCTCATTTATTTCAACTGAAACAAGAGAAGGAATATTAATTTTTAATTCACCTTTATTACTTTTTGCCGTGAATGTATTACCATCTAGGTTAACTTCAACACCAGCTGGGACTAATAATTTACGATTTCCGATTCTACTCATAATCTTATCTTACCAAATATAGGCAAGAACTTCGCCTCCAATCCCTGCTTCTCTAGCTTCCTTATCAGTCATAAGACCTTTAGAAGTAGAAATAATGGCAATTCCAAGTCCATTTAAAACACGAGGAATTTCTCCTGCTTTTGCATAGACTCTTAAACCAGACTTACTAATTCTTTTAAGTCCTTGAATAACTCTTTCTTTTCTCTCGCCATACTTCAAAGTTAAAGTCATCTTATCTCCATTAGTATTCTTTTCATATACATAATCAGAAATATAACCTTCTCTTTTTAAAATATCAGCTATTTCACGAGTCATCTTAGTACCAATAACTTCAACAGTTTCATATTTTAATTGATTTGCATTACGAATTCTTGTAAGCATATCAGCAATTTTATCTTGTACCATAACTTGCTAACTCCTTCCTACCAACTAGCCTTTTTTACTCCAGGAATCTTGCCTTCATTAGCAAGTTCTCTAAAGCAAATACGACATAAGTGATATTTACGTAAAACTCCATGAGGTCTTCCACATCTCTCACATCTTGTATAAGCTCTAGAAGAGAACTTAGGAGTACGTGATTGTTTAACTTTTAAACTAGTCTTTGCCATGGTTAACCTCCTTAATTTCTAAAAGGCATTTTAAATCCTGCTAGAAGTGCCTTTGCTTCTTCATTTGTTTTAGCAGTTGTAACAAATACAATATCCATTCCTCTGATTTTTAATACATTATCATATTCAATTTCAGGGAAAATTAATTGTTCCTTAATTCCTAAAGTATAATTTCCATGACCATCAAAAGCAGTCTTAGAAATACCTCTAAAGTCTCTTACACGAGGAAGAGCAACACGTACTAACTTTTCTAAGAAAGTATACATATTTTCTCCACGTAAAGTAACTTTAACACCAATACTTTGTCCTTCACGAATCTTAAATCCAGCAATAGATTTACGAGCTTTAGTAATTACTGCATGTTGACCAGTAATAGCCTCTAAATCAGCACGCGCAGCCTCTAAATACTTTTCATCTAAATGTCCTTCTCCAACACCCATGTTAATAACAATCTTTTCAAGTTTTGGAACTTGCATCACTGTTTTGTAAGAAAATTCTTTCATCAAAGCAGGAACAATTTCCTTACTATATAATTCTTTATATGTACTCATAGTCCCACCTTAATCTTTCTTACCTTTCTTTTTAGTTTCTTTTACTTCAACTTTTTTTACATTTGATACATGAATAGGAGCTTCTACATCAAAAATACCACCATTTTCATTTGCTTGATTTGCTTTTTGATGTTTCTTATGAATATTAATTCCTTCAACAAGAACTTTATTATCCTTCTTAAAAGTCTTTAATACCTTACCGCTTTTACCTTTATCTTTTCCAGCGATAACTAAAACTTCATCATTTACTTTAATCTTCATGATTTACCTCCTATATTACCTCTGGAGCAAGTGATACAATCTTCATAAAATCTTTTTCACGAAGTTCTCTTGCCACAGGTCCAAGAACTCTAGTTCCTACTGGACTCTTATCATCTTTAATAATAACACATGCATTATCATCAAATTTAATATAACTTCCATCAGCTCTTCTAACACCTTGTTTAGAACGAACGATAACAGCTTTAACTACCTTACCAGCTTGGATATTACTATTAGGAATTGCTTTTTTTACAGTACAAACAACAATATCACCTATATTTGCACTTTTAACTTTTGATCCACCTAAGCAACGGATAACAAGGACTTCTCTAGCACCTGTATTATCTGCAACCTTAAGTCTTGATTCTTGCATTACCATGAATATCCCTCCTATAAGATAACAGCTTCAACTAGAACATCAACAAGTTCATATCTTTTTGTTTTAGATAATGGTCTTGTTGCTCTAATTCTTACTGTATCTCCTACTTTAGCTTTATTGTTTTCATCATGTGCTGCATACTTCTTAGATGATTTAACACGTTTACCATATAATGGATGTCTCTTATGAGTTTCAACTAGAACAGTAATTGTTTTATCATTTGCTGCACTAACAACTTTTCCAACTAATTCAGGTCTTTTACTTTCCATTACTCTGCACCTCCATTATTTTCTCTTTCTTTTAAAATCGTCATCATACGAGCGATATCTTTTTTAAGAGCACTCATTCTATGAGTTTTCTCTAATGCTCCTCTAGCATTTTGCATTCTCATATCTAAAAGGGCACTTTTACCATCTTTAATCTTTTCTAGTATCTCTTCATTAGATAATTTACGAATTTCTTGAGCAGTCATTAGTTCTCACCTCTTTTTACAAATTTACATTTAACAGGTAATTTATAAGAAGCAAGTCTAAGAGCTTCTCTTGCTGTAGCCTCATCTACTTCACCAATTTCAAACATGATTTTGCCTTTTTTAACTACAGCTACCCATTCTTCAACATTTCCTTTTCCTGTACCTTGACGTTGCTCTAAAGGTTTTTTAGTTCTTGCTAAATGAGGGAAAATATTAATATAAACTTTTCCTCCACGTTTCATATAACGTGTCATAGCAATTCTTGCAGCCTCGATTTGACGAGCACTTACATAATTTCCTTCTTGAGCCATAAGTCCAAATTCACCAAAATGTAATTCAGTGTTTCCTTTTGCATGTCCATCATAAGTCAAACGATGTGGTTTTCTATATTTAGTTCTTTTTGGCATCAACATGAGAATCACTCTCCTTTACATTCTTCTTAGCAGGAAGGATTTCACCTTTATAAATCCATACTTTAACACCAATTTTTCCATAAGTTGTATCAGCCTCACTAGTTGCATAATCAATATCAGCACGAATTGTATGTAAAGGAACAGTTCCTTCTGTATATCCTTCACTTCTAGCCATTTCAGCTCCACCAAGTCTTCCAGATACTAAAGTTTTAATTCCTTTAGCTCCAGCCTTCATAGTGTTTCTAATCGCTCTTTTTTGAGCACTTCTAAATGGTGCACGATTTTGAATTTGCATTGCAATATTATCTGCAACTAACTGTGCACTTAAATCAGCAGTTTTAGAAATATCAATAATTGATACAAATACTTCTTCTCCTGTTTCTTTCTTTAAATCTGCACGAAGTTTATTAATATCTTCTCCACCTTTACCAATAATAACACCAGGTTTAGCAGTATTAATAGTAACTTCACATCTGTTTTTCTTTCTTTCAATTACAATAGAAGCAACAGCAGCATCTTTTAATCTTTTCTCTAAATATTTTCTAATTTTAAGATCGGCATTTAAAGTTTTACCAAAATCACTCTTATTTGCATACCACTTAGATGTCCAATCTTTATTTACACCAAGACGATATCCAATTGGATTAACTTTTTGTCCCATTACTTGTTGCCTCCTTCTACTTTTCCATCACTTACTTTAACAGTAATATGACTTGTTCTTTTATCTCTTCTATCTACATTTCCACGGCTAGCAAACTTAATACGCTTAAGTACAACACCAGGATTAATATAGCATTCACTAATTTTTAATTCAGCTTCCTTAGCTCCAAAATTATTTACTGCATTAGCAACAGCACTCTCTAAAACTTTAGAGATTAAACGACTAGACTTTGTGTTTGTAGTCTCTAAAATTGCTCTTGCACTTTTAATATCTTTGCCTCTAATTAAATCGAGAGTCATTCTAGCTTTTCTAGGAGCTACCATAGCATTTTTATGAATTGCATAAGTTTCCATATTCTACTCTCCTCCTACTTTTGTCCACTATGTCCGCCGAACTTACGAGTAGCCGCAAATTCACCAAGCTTATGTCCAACCATTTCTTCTGTTACATAAACAGGAATAAATTCTTTTCCATTATGAACAGCAAATGTATGTCCAACAAAACTAGGGAAGATAGTAGAACGACGAGAATAAGTTTTTACAACTTCTTTTTTATTACTTTCATTTAATTTATCAACCTTTTTAAGTAGACTTTCATCTGCAAAAGGTCCTTTTTTCAAACTTCTTGCCATAATTCCTCCTATTTCTTCTTACGACTAACAATAAGTTTGTCAGAAGCTTTCTTATTTTTTCTTGTTTTATAACCAAGAGCAGGTTTACCCCAAGGTGTCATAGGACTCTTACGTCCAATTGGAGCACGTCCTTCACCACCACCATGTGGATGGTCATTAGGGTTCATAACAGAACCACGGTTTGTAGGTCTTATACCCATATGTCTAGTACGTCCAGCCTTACCAATATTAACAAGTTCATAATCTTCGTTACCAACAACACCAATCGTTGCCATACAACTTCCAAGTATTTTTCTTGTTTCTCCAGATTGTAAACGAACCATAACATATTTACCTTCACGTCCAAGGATTTGAGCACTTGTTCCAGCACTTCTACATAATGCAGCTCCACTTCCTGGATTTACTTCAATACAATGAATTACTGTACCAACTGGAATATTCATTAAAGGAAGAGCATTACCAACTTTAATATCAGCTTTTTCTCCAGCTTCAATAATCATTCCAACCTTTAAATCCTTAGGTGCTATAATATATCTTTTTTCTCCATCTAAATAATGAATTAAAGCAATATTTGCATTACGATTTGGATCATATTCAATTGTTGCAACCTTACCAGTTACCCCAATTTTATTTCTTTTAAAATCAATAATACGATATTTTCTCTTTTCTCCACCGCCAATGTGTCTAACAGTCATCTTTCCTTGATTGTTTCTTCCACCACTTTTCTTAGCAGTAGTTAAAAGAGATTTTTCTGGAGTAGAAGTTGTAATTTCTTCATTAGCAAGAGTAGACATTCCTCTACGTCCATTTGTCGTAGGTTTATATTTCTTAATTGCCATACAAAATCACCATCCTACATCTCAATTGAATTACCTTGAGCTAAGGTAACAATTGCTTTCTTATATGTTTTTGTAAGTCCAGTATACTTACCAACTCTTCTTTGTTTTGGCTTTGTAACTAAAGTATTGATTTTTAATACTTTAACACCAAAATGTTTCTCAATTTCGTTTTTAATTTGAGTTTTAGTAGCTTTTTTATCTACTTTAAATGTATAAACGTTATTT
>OCTW013389529.1_pt1 | contig 12380 bp, 7 predicted proteins | sample 1539671 | NCBI WGS metagenome assembly OCTW01 (sample SAMN02144230, study PRJEB22623) | gut metagenome | biome: sheep rumen | host: Ovis aries | place: New Zealand | reverse complement strand
GTAGCCCGCTACACTCCCTCTTCAACTTACAGACTGAAAGCAAAAACAGCTCAGAAATCTGACAAAGCGAATTAATAGAACCCACCTAAATAAATACACGTAATATTGGAAAGGTCAATAAACGAACTGTTTTTGACTCTTGAGTTTTATGTTCGTTTATTGACCTGACAGACTGATTCTTAAATGATTTGCAGGAACTAAATCTTTTTAAGGATAAGACTTATCTTGTTTATCCCTTTTAGATTTCCTCTGGGAATCCAATGGCAGCCTTTGCTTTCTTTATGAAATCATCGTCCTTGATGACTTTTTTGCCGTTTTCTGTTTTCTCGGCAATAGACTCAATCTCGTGCATCATTCTGCCAATCTCCTCATATTCAGGATGTTCTTTCTGAATTTCCTGCATCTTTGCGATGCCCTCACTGGGGTTCGTATCCATCAGCTGAGTCATCTCCTTAAGGGCTTTTGCCGTGGGCAGTCCGGCCTTAAATACTGCATTGAATACATCTTTCCATTGGTCAACGGTGTAATTAGCAGACTCGTCCTTAACTTTCTGGAGCAGTGCGGCCATGTCTGTTGGCATTCCGTTGTCGTTCTGTGCCTCGGCTACATTTTCGGTTGCCGTGCTGTCCTGTGTCGTTGTCTGTTCGTCAGACTTTGTCTGTGCGCCATTCTGGCTGCACGATGCAAGGCTGATGCCCAAAGTGAGGGCGAGCGTTGCGAAGAATACTTTCTTTTTCATGTTGTTGGTGTTTTGGGTTTTAGTTATTGTTGATTCTGAGAATCGTTTCTCAGTCTTTCAGTTTGATCTGACAGTTGTCGAGCGACTCGATGATGGCCAGCGACTCTATGTGTGGAATGCCCATGCGGTAGAGTTCCTCTCGTCCATGGCAGAATTCCTTTTCCACGACAAAGCCCATGCCTTCGATGGTTGCTCCTGCTTGCTGACACAGGTCTATGATGCCCTTGGCGGCGTTTGAGAATGCCAGGAAGTCATCGATGAAAAGCACGTGGTCCGAAGGTGTGAGGAAATCCTTACCAACAACCATGGAATAGGTCTGCTGCTTGGTAAACGACAGGACCTGTGTGTGATACATGTCACCCATGGTGGACGGTTTCTTCTTCTTGGCAAATACCACGGGCAGGTTCATCATGCATCCTACGACGATGGCAGGCGCAATGCCAGATGCCTCCACGGTGAGTATCTTGTTGATGTTGAGGGAGGAAAACCTGCGCACGAACTCTTCGGCCATCAACTTGAGCAGGCGCGTGTCTATCTGCTGGTTGATGAAACTATCTACTTTGATGATACCGCCTTCGAGGCAGCAACCATCTTTCATGATGCGTTCATTCAGTTCTTTCAAGGGCTGTGACAAGTGACAAGTTAATAATAACGCTGTTTGTGGTGCAAACTTACGCAATAAAAACGAAACATGCAAATGTTCGCGAGGATTTCTTCAGATATAGTCAAATGAGAGGTCCTCCAAATCCCATGAGGGTGATGTTTGGTAACGAGTGATGGATTAGCGGGTGAAGGTCGAGCTAATTGAAAAACACGTAGAGAGCAATCATCACGATGAAGAGCAGAATCCAGGCGATACGCACGCCAGTCGATGGTGCTTTTTCGTTGCCCTTGGCTGAGGATGCAGACATGACCGACGTGTCTAGGCCATTGTCCAAAGCGGGGGATGTATGGTCGAAGAGTGATACAACAATCATAGCCAAGGCGATGCATACGAAGATGAGAAATGAGAGCATCATGAAATGGGGCCAAAACGTGTGTTCACTGGAAGGCAGCACCCACAGATAGAGCACGCCGACACCAAGGCTGAAGAGAGTTCCCAAGGTCAGTGCCATATTGGCGGCACGCGTGGTGGTACGTTTCCAGAAGACACCGAACAGGAATACCGCCGACATGGGCGGAGCGATGAAGCCGAGCACCGACTGGAACACGTTGAACAAATTGAGCCCTTGGATGCTGTCGATGGCTACGCAGATGACAACGGCAATGATGGCTCCTACTACGGTGACGATTCTGCCGGTACGGATAATCTCGGTCTGCGTGGCGTTTGGATGGATGCGCTTAGCGTAAATATCGATGGTGAAAACGGTAGAAAGTGCGTTCAGCGCCGAACCGATGGTGCTCACCAAGGCGGCAGTCAGCACCGCCATGACCAGTCCGACCATTCCAATAGGAAAGAGATTCGTCACCATTGTCATGTAGGCTTCATCGGGATTCTTCAGGCTTGGGAAGAGAGCCAGACAGAGTATTCCGGGCACAATATAGAGAGGCACGTCGAGAATCTTCAGCCATCCGGTGAAGTTTGCGCCCTTTTGTCCCTCGTTCAGGCTTCGAGCTGCCAGGACTGGCTGCACCATTGACTGGTCAGTACACCAGAACCACACGCCCATGATGGGATAGCCAAGGATAATGGGAAGCCATGGGAAGTCGGGGTCGGAATTAGGACGAAACAGCACCCAGTAGTCGGCAGGCACCGCAGCCGCCAGTGCGCCGACACCACCAATCTTGATGAGACCCGCAATGGTGAGTGTAGCCGACACGACGATGAGCAGCACCATTTGGTAGACATTGGTGTAGGCCACCGCTTTCAGTCCGCCCGCCATGGAGAAGAAAGCCGAGATGGCAAGGAGGATAAGAGCCGAAGCCCACATGGGAATGCTGAACACCTGGCGGATGAGAATGCCACCGGCGAAAAGCGTCAGCGCCAGCCAAGAGATGAGAATCGTCACGATGGTGTACCAAGCCAGTATGTTTCGTGTCTGCTGACCAAAGCGGAGACCCATGAATTCGGGTAGCGTGCTGACGCCCGACCCCAAATAGCGCGGGGCAAAGACAAAGGCAAGCAGGGCGATGAACACAAAGGCATACCAGGCGTAGTTGCCTGAAACGATGCCCGTTGTAAAACCTGCTGATGCCGAGGCTATAAGCATGGATGGGCCCACATTGGTGCCCCACATGGAAAAACCAATGTGGTGCCAACGCAATGAGTGTTCTGCGAGAAAGAGACTACTGCCTTTTTTGCGTTTGCTACTGGCCCACAGGCCGATGGTCAGCAGGATGATGAAATAGGCTGCGAGGATTGTCCAGTCGAGTGGACTCAGTGAAATGGAACTCATAGGCTGGTGCGGCGCAAGCGCCTGATTGATTATTGATGATGGATGAAAGATGATAGTTAGACTGGGGTTATTGAGATGGAGATGAGTTGCCTCTTGTTGATGGGGTGAGGTTCATCAACTCCTTTGCCACCGTTACTGCCGAGTTGGCGTTGTCGCTGTAGCCGTCGGCGCCTATTTCGTCGGCAAATCCTTGCGTGACAGGCGCTCCTCCCACCATCACTTTTACACGATGGCGGATGCCGGCCTTCTCGAGTGCTTCAATGACATAGCGCATATAGCCCATCGTTGTGGTGAGCAGGGCGCTCATGCAGAGAATGTCGGGCTCGTTCTTCTTTATCTCTTCGATGAACTTGTCTGCCGACACGTCAATGCCGATGTTGACGACTTCGAAGCCGCATCCTTCAAGCATCGACGCTACGAGGTTCTTCCCGATGTCGTGCAGGTCGCCCTTCACGGTGCCGATAACCACTTTCCCGAGTGATGTCGTGGTGTTGCCTGCCATCATCGGTTGCAACACAGCGAGTGCCGCTTTCATGGCCCTTCCAGCCATGAGCAGCTGGGGCACAAAGGCCTTTCCGTCCTGAAAGCGTTGTCCGACCTCACTCATGGCACTTATCATCTGGTCGTTGACGATGTCCTGTGGCTGCAGACCCTGACTGATGGCTTGCTGTGTGGCCTCGGCGGCTGCGTCGCTTTGGCCGTGGAGGATAGCCTCATAGAGAGGATGGCTTGGCTGTTGGTGCGTTTGATTGTCGACGGAAATACCGTCGACCACAGGACTTAGGGGGGAAGCCACGGGACTGGAGGAGGCGGAAGGGTTATGGGGAGAGAGGAAGAGGCCCGGAGAAGGCATGACAGCCTCCGACAATGCACGGATGTGGGCATCGGTGGTTCCGCAACAGCCACCCACGATGTTAAGCCAGTGGTTCTCCATGAGGGGCCACAGGTCTCTCAGATGGTCAGTTGGCGACTTGTCATAATGGCCTGTGTTATCGGGCATACCAGCGTTGGGATAGAGACTGATGCGTACTGGGAAACGATTGGCCAGCTGTTGCACGAGTGGTATCATGAGAGTGGTTTCCGACAGGCAATTCAGGCCAATGCTGAAGAGTTTCACGTCGGTAAGCGTCGCGATGAAGTCGGGAATGCTCTGTCCCAGCATATTATGACCGTCGGGCGAGGCCACCGAGAAACTCAGCATCAGTGGCAGCTGGCGACCCTTGCGCACCATGATGGCGGTAGCCTCGTCGACGGCAATGCGTGCGTTCTTCACGTCAAAGATGGTCTCTATGAGAAGTGCATCAACGCCTCCGTCGATGAGTGCCTCCACCTGTTCGGCGTAAGCCTCGTGAAGCTGTTCTTCGAAGGAACTGTCGTTCTCCTTGCTTGCCAGTGAGCACGTCTTGCTTGTGGGACCTATTGAGCCTAGCACATAACGGGGTTTCGTGGAATCTCTTTGAGAATACTCATCGGCCATCTGACGGGCAATGCGGCACGCTTCAAGATTGATTTCACGACAGATGCCGTCCAAGCCATAATCCGCCATCGAGATGCGTTGCGCATTGAAGGTGTTCGTCTCAATGAGATCGGCACCTGCCTCGAGGTATTTCCTGTGAATCTCTTGAACGACATACGGCGCTGTGAGCGACAACACGTCGTTACAACCCTTCAATTCGTGCGAATGTGTTGCAAAACGTGCCCCTCGGAAGTCCTCTTCTCGCAGTCCGTATTGCTGGATCATCGTACCCATGGCACCGTCGAGTATCAGGATTCGATGGTCGGAATGGTTTTCAAGGGTGGGTCGTTTGGTCGATTGGTCGTTTGGCTGTTTGGTGAGGCTCGAAGGGAAGTTGCTGCGGCCAGGCTGCTTGCTGGTAAGATGTGAGGTGAGGTTCTTATACTTGAATTCAGTAACCCGTATGATTTCGTCCACCTTCCGGTCGGCTTCGTCTTTCGACTGATACTCTTCTACGATGCGCATGGCCTGTTCCACTTCGCGCTCGTTGTGGAAGTCCATTTCCAGATGTACTCCTTCTCCGCCAATGTTGTCGAGCAATGGGCGCAATTCATCCAGTGTCACCCAACAGGCCATGACGCTCTTTCCTGCGTCGAGGATGCGGCGATAGAGGTCGTACCATTTCGCACTTCCCCCCTGTGGCTCACCAACACCAGGTGTCCATTGTATGGCATTCAGTTCCTCAATCTCCAACAGAGCCGGCAGATGGTGCATCGCTCCAACGCCGTCGAGATGATAAAGCGTATAGTCAATTTTCTGGCACTGCTCGCGAATGAACGGTTGCACGAAGCGGCGATAGTCCTCCACGCTGATCATCGTTGAGATGTCGCTTTGCAGCTTCGACATCTTTCCGGGTGCCCAGGCCGAGAAGTAGCAGAATGCCATTTCGTCGTCTTCGCGAATGATATCGTAGAGTTCGTCGAACACTCGGAAATAGATGTCGTTGATGGTGCGGACCTGTTGTTCCAGCACTTCTGGCTGCATGACGGTGTCGAGCAGCACCTTGTCGGTACCTTTGAGGGCGGCAAGCACGTCGAGACCTTCCATCAAGTCGGGCATGCCCACGTAATAGTGTCCATGTGCCTTGCGCTTGCAGGCTTTGAGCAACTGTTTGTGGAGCAGGTAGTTGGGATGGTTGGGGTTGAAGGAAATGTCGTCAGTGAAGTCGGGGTCAGGATGAATCCAGATGGTGTCCTCACCACCCTCGAACACGCCACCCAGTATGGCGGCCAGCGAACCAGGTCCCAGCTGGGTGTTGGCCACGGGGAGCATGTCGGCCATAAGCGACGAATGGGCTACATACCAGTCCAGGTATTCGGCGCGCCATTCGGGGTCGAACCATCGCTGGTTAAGGTCTTTCGGCGGAGCAGGCTGAGGAATGTCGGCATGCGGGGTGACGCCTTCCTGAAAGTGTTCCCACATGTTGAGCACGATTCCCCGGTGGTTCCACCAGTCGATATACCGTTTCTTCGTTTCTTCGAGGTTTGGTTTCCAGGTGTTCATAAGTATGTCTTTAGAGCGGATAACCGCTGAATTGTTCGTCAATATTGAGCAATGTGGTGAGCTGCAGGTCCATTTCATCGGTGCAGTCCACATCGTGGGGATAAATGGGAATCTGAGCACCTGGACGCACATAGACGGGCATTCGCTCGAGCGGTATGTCGGTGAGATGCATCCAGCGCGGTCCTTCCAAGCGTTCGCCAGTGAAGAAGTCGACCCATGTCCCGGCGGGCAGATAGACGTCGCGCTGGTTTTCGCTGTTCATCACGGGGCAAACCATGAAGTCATTGCCGAAGTAATATTGGTCATCAATGTGCCAGCATGTCTTGTCGTCAGCGTGGTGAAAGACGAGCGCGCGCAGCATGGTGTGACCGGTCTGTGTGGCGATGAGACTCTCTTGTATTATATAAGGTATAAGAGCGTAGCGCAGCCGCCACCATCTTTTCACGACAGGTGCGACGCGTGGATAGTGCCAGGGCTCGCGCTTGTTGGTGCCGTGATAGCGCATGTGTGACGTAAAGACGCCGAACTGCGTCCATCGCACGTAGACGTCGTCGCTGACGATTCCGTTCATGAAGTCGGGCAATGTGTGGAACCCCGGCACGTCGTGGCTCCAGAAGGCAAATCCCGAAAGGCCGAAGTGCAGGCCGCCCCTGAGCGAACCGGCCATGCCGTCCCACGATGAACAGGAGTCCCCACCCCAGTGAAGTGGGTAGCGCTGACAACCAGCCCATGCCGCACGTGCCCATACAATGCCCTGCCCTGTCACCTCCTCAGTCACCTCAAAGGCGGCACGCTGATAGAGCAAGGCATAGAGATTATTGAGCAAGGAAGCGGGCATGTTCTTGTACTTGGCGTCCATGTGGATGTTCTCTCCGAAGTCGGTCTTGATGCAAACCACCCCCATCTGAAGCAGTCTGCGCAACAGGCCTTTGTACCACTCTGTAGCTGCCGGATAGGTGAAGTCGATGGTGCCGGCATAGTCCAAAGCCGAGAAATTGCTGCCTTCCGACTGCTGTTGCCTGGTGAGTGGCGCGATGTAATCATGGTTCCGTGCCTCGTCTATCTGCTCAGCATCCTCGGCCACGTAGGGCAGTTGCCAGAGCGAAACGCGAAAGCCTCGCTTCTTCAGCCTGTCGATGAAGGCGGGAGGATTAGGGAAACGCTCCTCGTTGAATTTCCACTCACACAGCCAGTCGGTCTTGAACCAGCCAGTATCGAGATGTATCACATCACACGGATAGTGTTCTCGGCGCAGACGGTCGCAGATGTCGTTCACTTCATCGGCCGAGAAATAGGTCATGCGGCTCATCCAGATGCCGAAGCTCCACAAGGGGGGCATCTGCGGATAGCCGGTCAGGTCGCGATAGTGCCGGATGATTTCTTCCACCGTGTCGCCGCCAATGAGAAAGGCGTCCACCTGCGGCTGACGGTTCAGGAACTGCACCGACCGCGTACTGTGATGGGCAAGGTCGAGGCGCCCATGTGCCGTGGTGTGGTAGAAGCAGCCGTACATGCGACTTGACAGGTAGAACGGAATATTCTTGTAGGTGCGGCGGTTGTTCACGCCCTGACCGTCCTGATTCTTCATGTAGAACGACTGTCCTGCAAGGTCCATCTTTGAGAATCGCTCGCCTGTGCCGCAGAAGCACTCGTCGAGCGATGCCTCAAACGATAGCGTGGCACGGTCTATGTGTCCGTCTTTCATGCAGAATGCCAAGGGTAGCGCATCGTATCTAGGCGGTGAGAAATGGTCGTAAGCGGCCAGTCGCACTTCCTTCTGACCGTCGGGAAAGAGGCGCAAATCGAAGGTGGGTTGTGGCGCTGGCAGCAGGTCGCTCCAGTGGTCGGTGGGAAAAGGCTTTGTGCGAATCACGGCGCGTTGCTTACCTTCTCTATCGGCGATAATCCAGCCTTCGGAGGTTTTTGTAGCATGAAGGACCATTCGTTTCACCGAAGGAGCGAGAGTGAGCATGTCCGACTCGTCCGTCGGCTCCCCTGCCTGCGGTTGTCCTGTATAGTCGATGAAGAGACGCAACATGGTGGAGCCGTATGCACGTATCACCAGCGTAAAGGTCTTCTGCGGCACAGAAGTGTCGGCACTCATATCGTTGTCGTGTCGCTGACACTGGAAAGGAATGTCCACAAGAATGTCGCCCTGATGCTCAATCACGGCAGTAGGCGCATAGGCTTTCCATAAAGTCTCCTCGCTATTCTCCTGAAGCGAGAAATCCAGAAAGTCGTAAAGGTGGTAGTTGGTGGGTGTCATTTTGTCTTCACTTATCGCTTTTCACTTATCACTTTTCACTTATCACTTTTCACTTAAACATCCCCCTCGGGGGCTTGGGGGCCTCTCACTTGTCACTTATCGCCGCAATTTCATGTGAGGACCGGGCTTGTTCCAGCCAATGCTCTCGCTGTCCATCTCGTTGTCTTCCACGGTATAGCCGTCGGTAGCTTCGTCGAAATAGATGCAGAAGGCGCGGTCGTTAGTGGCGTAGGGCGCTGCCGATGGTCTACTAATGCGGTTGTTGCGGATGGTGCTTCCCGGCTGATAGCTGAGTGTGTAGATGCCGCCCGCGTCGTAGAGTTGCCGCGCATAGTCGTGCACGTAGTTGCCGTCTATGTGGTTGTCGGTCATTCCACTACGGTGGCGGGTCCATCCCCATCCCACGCAGATGCCTGAATAATTGACGCGCGACACCTCGTTTTGTACTATCGAGAGGTGGCTCACATAGCCCGCACCAATGCCCACGCAGCCCCAGTCTTCCACCGTGCAGTGCTCAATGATGTTGCGGCTTACGGTGATGGCCGTGCATAGTTCGTCGCGGTGGCGCGGACGATAGGGTACGTGTGTCTCAAAGCCTTGGTCGGGGAAGGTGCCGATGAGCAGGGCCGTTCCGCCAATGTCATGGAAGTGGCAGCGTTCCACTTTGGTCGCGCTGACGCAGTGCTGCAGGTCGAGTCCTGTGGCACCGAGGTTGCTGAACCGACATCCCTCGAACGCCACATGGTCAGCATAGCTCACGCTCACCGCCGCCTCCGGCCGTTCTATCCACGCCTGATTCTCCAGCTCTGCCTTGCCGGGCAGTCCGGGTATTGCCAGTTTGTAGGCGTCGATGATGGCAAAGCCGCCTTGCAAGGTGACGTGTCCCTGCAACGAAGGTCGCCGCCATGCACTATGGCAGAAGTGGACATTCTCGAACCGTATGTCGTGGACACGACGCTCCGCACTGCCGCAAATCGTCACCAGCCGCGTCAGCACGGGTGCTACGATGGGCTCTTCTTCTTCCGCCTCTTTTGTCGCCCTCAAAAGATAGATGCGCCCCGTCTCTTCGTCCTGCCACCACTCCCCCACCGTGTCCAGCAGTTGTGGCGCATTCAGCAGTGCGAATGAAGAGTTGCCACGCTCACCGCCAATGACGGGCTGTGGCCAAGGGTGTTCGAATTCGAGTGTGCTCTCGGGTTCGTGGAAACTGACGATGGTGGAGTCGCCCATCACGGTCATGTTCTTCACACGAAGCAGGGCTATTGCCCATCGCTGGTGGACGAGCATCTCTAAATGGGGCGGAATGTCGGCACCGTTGCGCAGGAAGGTGGGTGTGGGAATGGTAATGGTGCGTTGCTTTCGGTTGAAACCGATGAGTCGCTCCATGCGGAGGTCACTGCCGTCGGCGCTCGTTCCGAGGAAGTTGAACTGTGTGGCGCGACAGAGTCTTCCCAGTTCCATCTGTCTGATCATCAGTCGGTTGCCGCCGACGAGTGGTGCCTCGGTTGTCCACACTTGCGAACGAACCGCTGAGGGAATGCGCTCTTCGTCGGTGCCTTGCGTCCAGTCCTTCAGGGCAATGCCACCCGACAGCCGCACCTCGCCGCTGCCTTCCATCGCACAAATCGTGGTGGGCGACGCGGGTGTTCCGCTGTCTTCGGGTCGTATCATCACGGGACGGTCAAGCCAATAGGTGCCACCTTCCATCTGTATCTTGATGCCTCCCTTGACTTCTTCCTTGTTCAGCCGTCGCCATTCGCGGGCCTGTCGCAGCGCCTGATGGAGCGTTTTCAGCGGGTGTTGTCGTGTGCCGTCGCCGCTATCGTCGCCATGCGTAGACACATAAATGTCTCCCGCCTGCATACATAGGCACACCATCAGACTCGCAATGCCAGCAATAATCCTTTTCGTTATCATGATTCCAACGTTTGATTGATTCTCGTGCAAAGGTATAAAAAAAACGAATAAATGAGAAGGAATCAGATACATTTGTTTGCTTGAACGTGAGTTTTCATCTCCAAAAGTCCAGAATATCTAGGCAGAGGTGAGATAGTTCAAAGTTCACAATATAATAAGTAGATGAACAATTATGGATTATATTGAACACAAAGACACTGAGACGCAGAGGTCTTGTACAAAAAACAAAAATAACTCTGTGTCTCTGAGTCTCTGTGTGCAATTCAATCGTATTGGTTCGACAACGATGTCTGTAAGCGTATCTAGACCATCTAGTTTGCTCTAACGTGAGATTTTTATGCAATAAAAGTGAAAAAATTCTTCGCTGTTCACTTTTTTTCATACCTTTGCACCTCGAAAAGAAATCTTCTATATCACACATCGCTTCACTACCTCTATAAACAGGGCGGGTTTGGAGTGGTTTTCATCAATAATTATATAGGCGCTTAGCGCCATAAATACATACCAATATGCTTACGTTGAAACTTATCAATGAGGAAACACAGCGCGTCGTCGAAGGTCTGAAGAAAAAGCACTTCAACGATGCCGAGACGGCAATTGCCAACGTCCAGGCCATCGACCGCCAGCGTCGCGAAGCCCAGCAGCAGCTCGACGCCAACCTCGCAGAGTCAAAGAAAATGGCCGCTCAGATTGGCGCGCTCATGAAGGAACAGAAAAAAGATGAGGCCAATGCCGTCAAGGAAAAGGTGGCAAAGCTCAAGGAAACAAACAAGCAGCTCGAGGAGCAGATGAACAATGCCCAGCAACAGCTCACCACGCTCCTCTGCCAAATCCCGAACATTCCCTACGACGAGGTGCCCGAAGGTGCCGCCGCAGAAGACAACCATGTGGTGAAAAGCAACCTGAAAGAATGTGTCGAGGGCGACACCGTGGGCAACTGGACGGCTAACCCCGAGGTTGTGTCAGCCAGACTTCCCCACTGGGAACTGGCTAAGAAATACAATCTCATAGACTTCGACCTCGGCGTGAAAATCACCGGCGCCGGATTCCCCGTCTACATCGGAAAGGGCGCACGGCTACAGCGCGCACTCATCAACTTCTTCCTCGACGAGGCTCGCCAGTCGGGCTACACCGAGATTATGCCGCCGACGGTCGTCAACGCCGCCTCTGGCTATGGCACTGGTCAGCTGCCTGACAAGGAAGGACAGATGTATCATTGCGAGGTAGACGACTTCTATCTCATCCCAACTGCCGAGGTGCCCGTCACCAACATCTATCGCGACGTCATCCTTGACGAGAAAGACCTGCCCATCAAGAACTGCGCCTACACCGAGTGTTTCCGTCGCGAGGCAGGTTCCTACGGTAAGGACGTGCGCGGTCTCAACCGACTCCACGAGTTCTCGAAGATAGAAATCGTGCGCATCGACAAGCCCGAGCACTCCAAGGAGAGCCACCGCGAGATGCTCGAACACGTGGAAGGACTGCTCAAGAAACTCGAGCTGCCCTACCGCATCCTGCTCCTTTGCGGCGGCGACCAGAGCTTCACATCGGCCATCTGCTACGACTTCGAGGTCTATTCCGAGGCTCAGAAGCGATGGCTCGAAGTGTCGTCGGTCAGCAATTTTGACACCTATCAGGCCAACCGACTGAAATGCCGCTACCGTCGTGCCGACAACAAGAAGACGGAGCTCTGCCACACGCTCAACGGCTCAGCCCTCGCCCTGCCGCGCATCGTTGCCGCCATCCTGGAGAACAACCAGACGGAAGAAGGCATTCGCATTCCAAAGGCCCTCGTCCCCTACTGCGGTTTCGACATCATCGATTAATCACGCGATGCAATTGCATCTATACACAAGGCCTCGGTCATACACATCCGTGTGTGGCCGAGGCTCTTTCAATGTATGTACCAATCAGACCAAAGGCTCATCGCTTTGGCCAAACGAACCGCTGAACATTTACTCAACTTTCGCAAGTTGATGGAGTTCAGGAGTTACAGGAGTTACAGGAGTTCAGACAATACTTCCAACCCCTGTAAACTGACGC
>OCTW011607392.1_pt1 | contig 12381 bp, 9 predicted proteins | sample 1539671 | NCBI WGS metagenome assembly OCTW01 (sample SAMN02144230, study PRJEB22623) | gut metagenome | biome: sheep rumen | host: Ovis aries | place: New Zealand | reverse complement strand
AAAAAACCGTTCAAAATACCGCAGTGTAAACGCGCCAGTGGACTCATCCCGTACGGAATTTATGAGCAGCTTGATCATCGGATAGAGCATGAACAGGATATAGGTCCCCAGCAGAATAATGCTGATGATAACCCACATATCCCATTTTTTCGTTTTCGCCATCTCTGCTTCCCCTCCTGTTTCAGGCAGTAAGGGAAGTGGTGCCGTCCTGTGTGAACACGTTGATTTTTTCGCCTTTCACCGTAAGACAGACCTTGCTTCCCTTGCTCAGGATATCCTCAATGCGGCTCTCCTGAATGATTTCCACCCGTTCGCCGGTGGAAATCCGCACCAGATAGTGGGTGTTAAGCCCCAGGAAGGTTGAAAACTCAACCGTCCCCTCAATTCCATGCTCGCCCTTGTCTGCAATCACAAACTCCTCCGGACGGACACTGACCTGCACGGTCTGTCCGGCAGATGCCGCCTGAGACAGATTCTTCATCGGAAGGATATAGCCGCCAAAGTCAATGGCAATTCCATTTCCATCCTTTACCAGCTTTCGCTCCAGCATATTGGTCCGGCCGATAAACGTGGCCACAAACTGATTGGCCGGACGCTGATAGAGGGCCTTGGGCGTTCCGATCTGCTGAATCACGCCGGCATTCATAACCGCAATCCGGTCAGATACCGCCATGGCTTCCTCCTGGTCATGGGTCACATAAACCGTTGTGATGACCAGATCATTCTGAATTTCCTTAATGACCTCCCTCATTTCCACCCTCAGCTTCGCGTCCAGGTTGGAAAGCGGTTCATCCATCAGAAGCACATCCGGTTCAATCGCCAGCGCACGCGCAAGCGCCACGCGCTGCTGCTGGCCGCCGGACAGCCGGTCGGGCATGCGGTCGGCATACTCATCGATGTGCATGAGTTTCATGAATTTTTCCGTCTGCTTTTTAATCTGGTCCTTGGGCAGCTTGCGTTCCTTAAGGCCGAAGGCCACATTGTTATAAACGGACAGGTGCGGGAAAATCGCATAATTCTGGAATACCATGCCAATATTGCGCTTGGCCGGATCCAGATCATTGATGCGGCGCTCTCCAAAGTAAAAATCGCCGCCCTCTATGGTATTAAAGCCTGCAATCATCCGCAGCAGAGTCGTTTTTCCGCAGCCGGAAGGTCCCAGCAGCGTAAAGAATTCCCCCGGCTGAATATCCAGGTTCAGGTCCGGAATGATCACATTGTCCCCAAACTTTTTAAGGGCATGTTTGATTTTAATTTCTACATTCATACTTTACCGTCCCCATTCGCTTTATATTTTTCTGTTTTCCTGTACCCTGCCTGTGCCATACACAGGCACGGTACAGAAACCGGGCACGGCACATGCCATGCCCGGAAGAAAAAGTTTGATTTTTCGGTTTCAAGCAGAATTACTTGAAGATCTCACGCCAGTGATCCTGGATTTCCGGCTGGTTCTGAGCCAGAGCTTCGGTATCCGGTACCAGGTAATTGATGGTGCTCAGGTCAACGATCAGCTCGTTCGGATTCTCGAGAACCAGGTTGGCGTTTGCCTGACGGGCGCCGCACTCATTATAAATGGCCTGGCCTTCATCAGAAATGAGGTAATCGATGAACAGTTTGGCATTTTCCATATTCTTGGCGCCCTTGATAACAGCGGAGCCAAACGCGATGGAAGTTACGCCTTCGGTCGGATATACGATGTGGCATCCCAGCTCTTCGCCTTCACCCAGCATCTGCACTACAGCAGGCTCATAGGTCAGGCCGACAGCATATTCGCCCTGGTAAACGGTCTTATACGGGCCGGAGGAAGAGGAAGCGATAACCAGATCATTGTCATGCAGCTTCTGGATGTAATCCCATGCTTCCGCGCTGTCCCAGCCGCCGAAATCGGTCAGGATGCACTGGAGCTGGTTCCATGCAGAGGAAGAAGCGGTCGGGTCAGCAGAAATGACCTTGCCCTTGAGTGCCGGATTAAGAAGGTCCGCGTAGGAAGTGACCTTGACGCCAGCTTCTTCTTCCAGTTCGTCATTGACCCAGATGCACGGGATCTGTGCATCATGATACGTCAGGATGCCGGTCTTGTTCTTCATGTCTTCAGGCATCTTCTCATCATTGGGGCTGACATAAACTTCAAGGCAGTCCTTGAGATCGCCCAGGGTATCGGCATAAACGAGTCCGCCGAACATGGCGTCTGCCTGAGGATTGTCCTTTTCATTGATGATGCGGGCCTTGCTCTCGCCTGCACCGGCTTTGGTGAATTTCACCGTGATGTTCGGATACTTTGCGCAGAACCCCTCTTCTACAAGAGCAGTGTACTGACGCTCGCTGACGGTGGTATACAGGATCAATTCTCCGGACGGCTCCTCCGCCACGGCCAGAACGATCATGCAGCTCAGCGCAAGGGCAAGAGCCAGGATCAGGGCTAGCGTTTTCTTCATGGGAAAACCTCCTTATTATTTATGCTACAAGCCGGATCTCGTGCCGGCATGTGCTCAGACTTTGGTGCGGAGAAACGCCTCCGCCTGCGCCCTGGTCGGGATGCCTTCCCTTCCGCCGGGCTTTTCGCATTTAAGTGCCGATACAGCCGATGCGAACCGAAGGGACGCTTCCAGCTGTCCCGTCTCCAGATACCGGGCCAGAAACGCGCCGTGAAAGACATCGCCCGCTCCGGTCGTATCCACCGCTTTTACAAAAAACGCCGGGATGGCATGTACCTGCCCATCCTGATAATACAGGCAGCCTTTATCCCCCAGAGTCATCGCCAGAACGGTTCTGGGCCTGCGCGAGGCAAAGAAGGAAAGAGCCTCCTCTGCCGTTTTCTTTCCGGAAACCCGGAACGGATATACCGCGTTCATTATGAGGATATCCGCCCGATCGGACAAAGCCAGATTCTTAGCGTTATCCGCCTGCCGGGAACATCCGTCCAGGGAGATCACGGTTCCTGCCGCACAGGCAATATCCGCTGCTGCCATGGCATTCTCCCACTGGGTTCCATCCAGATGCAGGGCATCTGCATCGGCAATCATCTGCTTCTTTTCCTGCGTCCATTCAATAGAAGGAAGATTGTCCCGGTAAGGAAACTTTGTCCGGGTTCCCTTTTCCGGATCCACCATTACATAGGAGGTGCTGCTTCTGTACCCGGGCAGCCGCTCAATCCCCCGTATATCTACGTTTTCCCTTTGGAAGCCTTCCAGAATATGAGTACCGGTTTCATCCGTGCCCAGGTTGGAAATAAACGCTGCCTCAGCTCCAAGCCTCGCCGCTGCAACCATCGCCGTTGCCACAGCTCCGCCTCCCTGGCTGTCATCTATCGCCAGGATATGCGTGCTTCCATCCTCCGGCGGATAGGCTTCTACCGTGCACAGATTGTCCTGACAGCAGTGTCCGACACCGACAATTCGAATTTTCCGCACGTCTTTCGCCTTTCCGACGTGAAAATATTTTCACGTTATATTTCACTAATTACTGAATGCATCCTTAGACATTCCATGCAGAAACAATAGCATATTCCGATGAATCTGTCAATTCTTTCATATATTTTTTGTATATAAATTCTTGACAGCTCCACGTTTGCGTCCCTATAATGGGATCAAATCCTTTTAAATGAAATTATTTTCAGCATTGGAGGTGCATTTTGTGTTTTTTCATTGTAAGCTTTGCAGAAACAGCCTGACGTCCGCCGTCTTCCGTTCCCCTCTTCAGGCAGCATCTCTGGCTGCCCGCCTGTGATGCGCCGCCCTTCCGAGAGCGCCGCAGATCGGCGCATCGCTGCATATCTGCAGGCTCAGGGACGTTCTGTTCTGTCCATGCAGATCGGCGATATCGCTAAAGCCTGTGAAACTTCTGAAGCCGGCATCGTGCGCTACTGCAAGCGGCTGGGGTTTTCAGGGCTCAAGGACTATAAAATTTCTCTTGCCGCAGATCCCCCGCAGCCAATGCCGGAAGCCCGCATCAGCGGAACCGAGTCGGTCCCGGAGCTGCGCAGGAAAATTCTCCAGGGCGGCATAGACGCCTTGCAGAATACCGACCTCACGCTGAATAATGAGGCCCTGCAGCAGGCCATTGACGCCCTGTCCAAGGCGCGCAACATCGACGTATACGCATTGGGCGGCTCCGTCCCCATCGGCACATATTTCCGCCACCAGCTGATCAAAATCGGCGTGCGCGTTTCTCTGTATACCGAACGGTACACCATGCTGTATTCCCAGACGCAGCAGGGACCGCAGGATGTGGCCATGGCCATTTCCTGCTCGGGAGAAACGCCGGACATTCTGGAAGCCATGTCCTCGGCATGCAAAAACGGCGCCACAACCATCTGTCTTACCGACCATCCCGATTCAAGCCTGGCCCGGCTGGCCCAGATCTGCCTGATCAGCCCAATCGGCCATCTTATGGATGAGGAAGACAACACCTATTCCCGCCTGGCGCAGTTTGTCATCATCAATATTCTCTATGCCGGGATGTGCTGCCGCGGCAGCTGAGTTTCATAGATCCCTTTAAATAATTTTTAACCTATAAACTAGCAATAATAAATAATTATATTATTGAATTCTTTGACAATTCTTCCTATAATTGCGTTTTCGGGAACATTCATTAAGGCCCCGGCTTTTAAATCCCGGTGACCCCTTAGAGGATGTCCCTGAACCTTGCCGGGATGCCCCTGGTACTCCCCCGGGAGCAAGGGAGCGGATCTCCGGTCATGTTCTACATTTCATATAATACGAGGAGGAATTGTTATGCGTAAACTGATCGCTCTGCTCGTGTGTGCACTGATGCTGTTTGTTGTATGCGCACAGGCAGAACCTGCCACGTATGAAGCCACGGTCAACGGACACAACGCGCCCATTACCGTAGCCGTAACCATGAATGGTGACGCCATCGAAAAGGTTGAGCTCACCAGCGACTTTGAAACCATCGGTGTTGGAAAAGTAGCCATCGATGTAATGACCAAGCGGATTGTAGAAGAGCAGTCCCTGGCCGTCGACACCGTTTCCGGTGCGACCATCACCAGCTATGCCATCCTGAACGGGGCCAAAAAAGCCCTCGAAGATGCCGGCATTGATACCACAGCGCTGACCGCCGCCAAGGAAAAGCCAGTTGCTGCTGACGAAGCCTACACCGCTGACGTTATCGTAGTCGGCGGCGGCGGAGCCGGACTGGCTGCCGCCATTTCCGCCGAGCAGAACGGTGCCAAAGTCCTTGTCCTTGAAAAACTGGACATTCTCGGCGGCTCCACCAACGTTTCCGAAGGTGCTCTCAATGCTGTCGATCCGGTCCGTCAGGGCGCCCAGGGCATTGAAGACTCCGTAGAAAACTTTATCGACCAGACCTACCACGGCGGTCATGAGGTCGGAGACATGGACCTCATCACCTACATGTGTGAAAACAGCATGGGCAGTGTTGAATGGCTGGAATCCCTCGGCGTAGAGTTCAAGCCTGAGGTAGGCACCGCCACCGGCGCGCTTTTCCAGCGCAGCCACTATACCGTAACCCCTTCCGGCAACAGCTACATCCGCGTGTTTGAGAAATACGCAGACGAGCATGACAACCTCACCATCCTCAAAGGCGTGGAAGTCAAATCCCTGACCGTTGAAGACGGAAAGGTCGTAGGCGTTGTCGGCACAGGAAAGCAGGGCCAGACGGTTACCGCTACGGCTCCCAGCGTCATCCTGGCCACCGGCGGATTCGGCGCCAACAAAGCGCTGCTCAAAGAGTACAACACCGGCGTATGGGCGCATGTAGACCTCACCACTCTGGGCTGCACCAACCTTATGAAAGCCGCTACCGGCGCGGGCATTGAAATGGCCACAGCCATCGGAGCTGACGTTACCGGCATGAGCGATATTCAGGTTCATCCCTGCGGCACGCCCGGAACAGGCCTCATGGAAAATATCCGTACCTCCGGACGCAACCGCCTCTTTGTCAATGTAGAAGGCAACCGTTTCGTAAACGAAGGCGCCGCCCGTGACGTCCTTGCACAGGCCATATTTGACCAGGAAGGCCAGACCTACTGGATCGTCGTCAACTCCGTCCGCTATCCTTCCCGCGACTGGGTGGACGCCAACGGCGCTACCATCGCCAACATGGTGGCCCAGGGCAGCGTAATCGAAGCGGATACCCTCGCCGAGCTGGCCGAGAAGACCGGCATGAATCCTGATAACCTTCAGGCTGCCGTTGACGGATACAATGCTGTCGTCCGCGGCGAAAAAGAGGATGAGTTCGGCTTTGTCGCCAACAACAAGGCTGACGTCGAAATGACCGAAGGTCCCTGGTACGCCTGCAAGAAGGTACCTACCGTGCACCACACCATGGGCGGTCTCAAAATTGATGTGAAGACGGAAGTTCTGGATACCAACGGCAACGTGATCCCCGGCCTGTATGCAGCCGGAGAAGTAACCGGCGGCATCCATGGCAGCAACCGTCTGGGCGGCAACGCCATCGCAGACTGCATGACCTTCGGCCGTGAAGCCGGCGCTGAGGCTGCTGCACACGCTGCAAAATAAATTCTCCCTATCTTTCAAAGCGAGGTTCGGGCAATTCCCGAACCTCGCTTTTCTATATCTAATGAAAATTCTCGGCCGCTTTCAAACCATTCTGATGATTCCCCTTCATCCTCAAAGTCCATCATCTGCGCCCTTCCATACCAGCGCCCATAGGGCCTTTTCTCCCGAACTTTCCCCTCTTCCGTGAGTATGCGGCATCTGATCAGCCCGGCCCCTTTCACCGCCGGTGAGGGTGAAAACAGAAGCTTCTCCGCCTCGGCTTTTCGAAGATTCTATTCTTCCCTGACCAAAAAACAGAGCCGCATTTCTGCGGCCCTGTAAAAGTTAGAATTACTTCTGAACGATATGAATGGCAAATCCGCCGATCTCGTCTTTCAGATAGATCGCCTTCAGCTGTCCGTCCTTGATGCTGGCAGTGCTCTCATCGAACTCGAAGCCCTGACGCTCCAGGTAAGCCTTGGCGCGCTCCACAAAGTTGGTGCGGATGCCGATGTGGCCATTGGTTCCCAGGTACTGCTTCTTCATGACCTCAACGCCCGTGCCGGCAAAAATGGAGCTGTTGCCCACTTTGATCGGCCAGCCGAAGAGCTTGCACAGCTTGGTAGCAGTATCCATGGCCTTGGCTTCATCTGCACTGTTGATGCCCACATGTGCGATTTCAAAGCCCAGCATGAGCTGAACCGCAGAAGCGACCAGGGAGCGGATCCGATCCCAATCCTTATTGGCGAGGGCATCGCCCGGGACCATCCAGCTGCCGCCGCAGCAGAAGATCTTCTTGAAAGACAGGTAGTCGAGCAGGTTCTTCTCATTCACTCCGCCGGTGGGCATAAAGGTGACGTCCACATAGGGAGCCGCGATGGACTTGATGTATTTCAGTCCGCCGGCAGCCTCGGCCGGGAAGAATTTAACGGACTTGAGGCCCAGGGACAGGGCTACTTCGATGTCGCTGGGATTGGCCGTGCCCGGGCATACCGGGATGCCGATCTCCTGGCAGTGACGCACGGTTTCGGGGTTGAGGCCCGGGGAAACGATGAACTTGGCACCGGCAGCCACAGCGCGGTCCACCTGCTCATTGGTCAGAACAGTGCCGGCACCCACCAGCATATCCGGGAACGCCTTGGTCATATTGGCAATGGCCTCGGCAGCAGCAGCCGTGCGGAAGGTCACTTCAGCACAGGGGAGCCCGCCTTCGCACAGTGCCTGTGCAAGCGGTACCGCATCAGCGGCGTCGTTGATCGCAATAACCGGAACAATACCGATCAGGGATAACTCTTTCATTACATCCATTGGACTATCCTCCTAAATTTATTGTTATCGGCAAATGCCAGGCCCAAAGCCGGGCATCTGCAGGGTCCAGCATAAAAATCCGCTATATGGCAGTATCGTCTCAGTCAACCTGCATTTGGAAATAATTGGCTGCATTGTTATAGCAGATGCCCTTGACGATCTCGCCCAGGACAGTGTAATTCTCCGGGAATTCGCCATTCTCCACCCAGGAACCGATAAGGTCGCACAGGATCCGGCGGAAATATTCATGACGGGTATAGGAAATGAAGGAACGGGAGTCCGTCAGCATGCCTACGAAGCGGCCCAGCAGTCCAAGAGATGCCAGCGCCTCCATCTGATCACGCATGCCGAACTTCTGATCGCAGAACCACCAGCCGGAACCGAACTGCAGCTTGCCCGGAATACCGTCGCCCTGGAAGTTTCCAAGCATTGTTCCGATGACATAATTGTCCTTGGGATTGAGGCAGTAGAGGATTGTCCGGGGCAGATTGCCGCTTTCTTCCTGCGCTGCCAGCAGCTTGGACAGGTTTTCCGCGATGTTTGTATCATCGATGGAGTCAAATCCTACATCCGGTCCATACTTCTTGAACATACGAGGATTATTGTTGCGCATGGCGCCAATGTGATACTGCTGCGCCCATCCGCGTTCCTTGTACATCCGTGCCAGCTCGCACAGCACATAGGTCTTGTAGCTGGCAACTTCTTCCTGCGTCAGCGGCACGCCGCTCAGCGCTTTGCGGAAGGCTTCTCCTGCAATGTGCGTGCTGGGAACGCCGAAGGGAACGGTGTCCAGCGCATGGTCAGACAGGCGGGAGCCATTGGCATGGAAGAAATCAAGACGGGATTCCAACGCTTTCATCATATCCGCCAGGTTCAGGCAGTCAATGCCGGAAACGCGGGAAAGCTTGCTCATGTACTCAACGAATCCACCGCGGTCGATATTGAGAACCTTATCCGGGCGCCAGGCCGGGAACACCTTGAAGCTTTTCTCTTCCTTGGCCATCTTGATGTGGTCAGCCAGGTCATCCACCGGGTCATCGGTAGTGCAGATGACCTTGACGTTGAACTTCTCAATCAGGCCGCGGCAGCGGTACTCATCCGTCGCCAGCAGGGCATTTGCGCGGTTCCAGATGTCTTCAGCGGTGTTCTCATCGAGAAGATCATAGATGCCGAAAACCCTGCGCAGTTCCAGATGCGTCCAGTGATACATCGGGTTGCCGATGCAGTACTTCATGCAGGAAGCAAATGCCTTCCATTTTTCAAGCCACGGAGCATCCCCACGAATCAGGCTTTCATCAATGCCGTTGGACAGCATAACGCGCCATTTATAATGGTCGCCGCCAAGCATAAGCTCGCCGATATTGGCAAACTTGTGGTTCTCCGCGATCATCTTGGGAGAGATATGGCAGTGATAGTCATAGATGGGCATGTTTTCTGCATACTCGTGATACAGTTTTTTGCCGACTTCATTGCTGAGCATGAAGTCGTCATCCATAAACGGTTTCATTTCTGGTTCCTCCAAATGCTTTTTGGTTATATATGGGATTCCCTTTTACAGGAATTTACAGCGTAACGCCATCCTTGAAAATAGCAATTTCGCGGTAATCGTGAATTTCGCTCTGGGTCTGCTTGCCGGAGGCAATGTCCAGAATCAGCTTAAAGAATTCTTCTGTCGTTTCCTGCATGCCTGCACCCTGTACCAGCACGCCGGCATTGAAATCAATCCAGTCATGCTTTCTGGTAGCAAGCGTGGTATTGGTAGCCACCTTCACCGTCGGAATCGGGGCGCCAACCGGCGTTCCGCGGCCCGTGGTAAAGAGCACCAGCTGAGCTCCGGAAGCCATCAGGGCAGTAATCGCGCACAGGTCATTGCCAGGTCCCTGCACCAGGTTGAGTCCGCGCTCCTTGACCGGATCGCAGTACGAAAGAACGTCCTGCACCTCTCCGGCGCCGCCCTTCTGAGTGCAGCCCAGAGACTTGTCTTCGAGCGTCGTAATTCCACCGGCCTTGTTTCCTGGAGACGGGTTCTCATAAACTTCCTGTCCGTGACGGATAAAGTATTCCTTGAAGTTGTTGATCAGGTCCACCGTCTTATTGAAGGTCGCCTCATCCTTGCAGCGGTTCATGAGGATCGTCTCCGCACCGAACATTTCCGGCACTTCGGTCAGGAGCGTTGTGCCGCCATGGCGCGTCAAAAGATCGGAGAAGCTTCCCAGAAGCGGATTGGCTGTAATTCCGGACAGTCCGTCGCTGCCGCCGCACTTGAGGCCGACGATCAGGCGGTCCGCAGAAATCTTCGTGCGCTTCGTCTTTGCAGCGTAGGCAGTAAGCTCATCCAGAAGCTGCATGCCGACTTCAATTTCATCTTCCACGTCCTGCGTGATGAGGAACTTTACCCGTTCCGGATCATATTCTCCCAGGAAATCCTTAAACACGCCGAGGTTGTTGTTTTCGCAGCCCAGGCTCAGAACCAGCACGCCGCCGGCATTGGGATGGCGCACCATGGAAGCCAGAAGGCGCTGTGTATTGCGCATGTCATCCCCCAGCTGGGAGCAACCGTATGGATGCACAAAGCAGTGAATGCCGTCTACACGGTCTCCATAGGCTTCCTGCGCCATACGTTCCAGCGTTTTGGATGTGCCGTTTACGCACCCGACGGTATTGACAATCCAGACTTCATTGCGAATGCCCACAGATCCGTCCTTGCGTTCATATCCCTCAAAGAAGGCTTCGCGGTCTACGTCCAGATGGCACGGATGGGGCTGATAGGTATATTCAAGCAATCCTGACAGATTTGTCTTGACATTGTGAGTATGAACCCAGCTTCCTTTGGGAATTGCCTTAGTGGCATGCCCGATAGGCGCGCCGTATTTGATAATATCCTCTCCTTCAGCGATATCGCGAAGTGAGAACTTGTGTCCGGCCGGCAGATCTTCCAGCAGCGTTACGCCCTGCAGAACCTCTCCCGCTTTTGCCGGTTCCAATGCGACGGCAACATTATCCCCGTCATTGATGCGAATGCTTTTCACAGGCTTTCTCTTCCTTCCTTATGGTTTCTCTTCCAATAAATAACGGAATCCTACCAATTTAAAAGTATATCACCCTTAAAAAGTAATCGTCAAGATTTTAAGCCTTGTCATTCTGCCGCTTAAAATGTTAAAATACAGACAATACGTTTGACTATTCAGCGATTGATAATTAAAGGAGGGACCTTTCCATGAAAAGACGCATCGGAATCCTAACGAGCGGCGGTGACTGCCCTGGTTTGAACGCCTGTATCCGTGGTGTTGCCCGCGCCAGCTATTCCATGTTTGATGCCGAAATCGTCGGCATTCAGGACGGCTATGCCGGACTGATCTCCGGTGATTACAAGGAAATGAAGCAGTCCGACTTCTCCGGCATCCTGACCTTAGGCGGAACCATTCTGGGCACCCGCCGCACCCCGTTCCGCAATATGCGGGTCATCGAAGATGACAAGGTGGACAAAGTCAAAGCCATGAAGGACAATTACAAAAAGATGAAGCTGGACTGCCTTGTCACTTTGGGCGGCAACGGCACACACAAGACTGCCAATCTGCTGGCACAGGAAGGCCTCAACGTCATCGGCCTGCCCAAGACGATCGACAACGATATCTGGGGCACGGACGTCACCTTCGGCTTCCATACCGCTGTGGATATCGCCACCGATGTTATCGACCGCATCCATACCACGGCAGCTTCCCACGGCCGCTGCATGGTCATTGAAATCATGGGCAATAAAGCAGGCTGGCTGACCCTGTATGCCGGTATGGCGGGCGGCGCAGACGTTATCCTGCTTCCGGAAATTCCTTACAACCTTAAAACCGTTGCCAAGGCCATAGAGCGCCGCGCTGAAGCCGGAAAAGACTTCTCTATCATCGCTATTGCTGAAGGTGCCATGACCACAGAAGAAGCCAAGATGAAAAAGAAGGAGCTCGCGGATTACCGTCTCCAAACCAATTTCCATGGTGCCGCGGCACGTCTCGCAAAGGATCTTGAAGAGATGGTCGGCGTTGAAGCACGGGCAGTGGTCCCTGGCCATGTCCAGCGCGGCGGCACTCCTTCCGCTTATGACCGTATGCTGTCTACTCTCTTTGGCGTACATGCTGCGCAGCTTATTAAAGAAGAACATTACGGCATGGCCGTCGGCATGGTTGGCAGCAAAGTCGATCATAATTCTCTTTCTGAAGTCGCCGGCAAAACGAAGTTTGTTCCAAGCGATGCACAGCAAGTCAAAGTTGCACGCAGCATGGGTATTTCTCTGGGCGACTGATCTATATTCTTTCAAGCACCTGCCATTAAGCAGGTGCTTTTATCATACATATAAAAGGCGTTCCCCTTCTTTTTAGCAAAAATATGGTTTGACTTTTTCTAATTGCTTTACTATAATTCTTTTTGTTCTCTGCACAGCTCAACAAGGCAGAACGGTCATCCCCTAAGAAATAAGTGGAATTTCCGTCTGAATCGTCCAATTAGCTGATCAAATTGGTTCCGTAGCTCAGTAGGATAGAGCGGTCGCCTCCTAAGCGACAGGCCGTGGGTTCGAATCCCGCCGGGATCACCATTTTGCCTACCA
>OCTW011540264.1_pt1 | contig 12383 bp, 11 predicted proteins | sample 1539671 | NCBI WGS metagenome assembly OCTW01 (sample SAMN02144230, study PRJEB22623) | gut metagenome | biome: sheep rumen | host: Ovis aries | place: New Zealand | reverse complement strand
ATGAAAAGAAGATGTGATTTATGAGACAAAAGATATCAGGTAATAAAAGAAGCCCCTGTACCTCTTCGTAAGAAGCAGACAGTACACTAAGAACCAGCGAAAAATATCATATGTTTTATCAGAAAGCACGCATTTGGGATATAGGGCCATATGCGTGCTTTTTGCATATAAACGCTTTATTGCTACCTATCCAGAAGAATATCTACTCTGCTTTTCGAAAATAATTCCATCACTTTCTAAAAAAGATTTTCCAAACCTGCGCAAAACAGTCCCCTGCAATCGCTTTATTAGCGGAAAGGAAGAAACCAAGTTTCAAGCCCCCTTAACAGAAAGGAGGTGAGAAAAATGGAAAAAGCCAGACGCAAATTCAGCAGTTGGGGCGAGTTTGATCACTGTTTCAAGATGGTCGCAGCGCATACTGCACTCGACTATCTGCGGGCACTGAGTCATCAGAGAACGCGTGAAGTCAATTTGGAGGATCTTTCACAGAAAGACCTTATGCAGTTGACCACCGTTGACCGTCATCCGTCGGACAGTTCCGTATTCCGTTTTCGTGGATATGAACTGACGATTGACAATGACGACGTCGCGGAAGCGTTCTCGAAACTGTCTGCGGAAGCACAGAGTATCCTAATCCTCCGCTTCGCTATGGATATGACGGATCGGGAGATCGGGGATCTGATCGGACTTCCGCGATATACCGTTCAGAGACGCAGAAGCAGTGCGATCCGCAGACTGAGAGCAGAACTGAAAGGGCTGATGCCGGAAGGAGGCGTTTGACGGATGAACAAGCCAGGTTTTGAACAACCATCGGGACTTCCGATGTCCACGGTTCAGGCGGCCTGTAAGGGAGATCCGGGATCGCTGACAACGATTCTGAATCACTATGACAGCTATCTGAACAAGCTCTGCCTCCGGATGTTTTATCGTTCTGACGGTTCGCAGGCAGTTCAGACTGATAGCTGCATGAAAAGCCTTTTACAGGCAAAACTGATTGCTTATCTCGTCGGATTTGACAGGTAAGCCTGTATAGCGAGGCAGGCAGTTGATTTTCCTTTCCCTCCTGTCCTCTTCTGTGCAGATTGCTCCTTGACAAAGAAAGCGCCCAATCAGCGCAGTATAACAACAGTTCAGATACTTTATGATGGAAACGAGCCGTCGGACTGGTGCGCCATGACCCGTGAAAGGAGGGATGAAACGAGGCGAGCGATTTTGACCAGCGTTCCGCAGGCGGTCTCTGACAGGACCGCAGCGATGACTTTTCATCATGGATAATGATACTCCCGTACAGCCACAGTCTGAGTGATGATGCTGCACCGCAGGCAATGGGTACGGCTGGGTGAGAACCACGCAGGGGTGAGATTCCCGTGGGCTCTGTCAGGGCCGTCTGATCTGTTATTTTCAATGAACCATACAAGTATGAAAGAGAGTGACACATGATGAATGACAGAAATTCCTTCCGGATGCTGGAGGAACCATCCTGTTCAGCATATACGATAGGAAATACGACCTTTCTTGTCCGCTCTTATGGCTTTGAACAGGCAAAGGAACGGGCTCCTGCAAAGATCCAGAAAATGATCCTGGCAGAATATAGGAAAAGGAAATCCGATCTTCATACAGGAAATTCAGAACGGCAGAAACAGTGAAAACGCGGCGGACGGAAGCATCCATGCGGCGGTATAATAGGAATGGCTGAAGATCTGTTTGACTGTCGAGAAAGGAGGAAATGTGACAAAACAGTCAAACATAAGCGCTGTAGATACAGAGGCTTCCGTTACCGCTCTTTACTGCCGTCTGTCACAGGATGACAAACAGGAAGGTGATTCCAACAGTATTGTCAACCAAAAGCGGATTCTAAAGCAATATGCTGTGGAGCATGGCTTTCAGAACTATCTTTATTTCATTGACGACGGGTACTCAGGTACAAATTTCCGGAGACCGGGTTTCGAGAAAATGATCGCCGGTGTCAAAGACGGATCTATCCGAAGGATCATTGTCAAAGATATGTCCCGACTGGGGCGAGATTATCTTCAAGTCGGGATGTATACGGAAATCCTTTTTCCAGATCACGACATTCACTTCATTGCGATCAATGACGCCGTGGACAGTGACAAGGGTGAAAATGAGCTGACGCCATTTCGGAATGTATTCAATGAGTGGTACGCCAGAGATACCAGCAAAAAGATCCGGGCTGTCAAGAAAGCCAAAGGACTTGCCGGGGAGCATATGACCAGCAACGTACCATATGGATACCGAAAAGATCCGGATAACCCGAAGCATTGGTTGATTGATGAGGAGGCGGCCGAAGTCGTACGCGAAATTTTTCAACTGTGTGTGGAGGGAAACGGGCCGGCACGGATTGCGAAAATGCTGGCGGAACGGAAAATTCTCTGCCCTACTCACTACATGATCACGAAAGGGATGAAACCAATTTCTCATCTTCCAACCTCTCCCTACGGGTGGTCGTCTACTGTTGTCGTCAACATACTGGAACGGAGGGATTATCTCGGAGAAACCGTAAACTTCAAGACCCATATCAAGTCTTACAAGAATCGAAAGAAAGTGAATAATCCGCAGGAAGAATGGAAAATCTTCAGGGACACGCAGGAACCGATCATTGACGAAGAAACCTTCTCTATTGTACAGAAAATACGCAAGGGACGGCGCAGGCCTACCCGGATGGGCAAGATGCCGATCCTCAGCGGAATGCTCTACTGTGCGGACTGTGGAAGCCGGATGTTCCTGCAGCGACGGGTTTCTGATTCTATAGGTCAGTATAACTTTGTATGTGGCCGTTATCGTCAGGGGCCGGGCAACTGTACCATGCACTATATCCGCTATGCTGTTGTGGAAAAGATTGTGCTTGAAAATCTCCGTGAAGTTGTTTCCTATGTCTCGTCCTATGAGGATGAATTTACAAAAATGATCATGGACGAAGATTACAAAGAGAAGCACAGAGACATCGAGCAGAAAAACAGGCGGCTGGAGGAAATCCAGAACCGGTACAGGGAACTTGATCAGTTATTTCAAAGGGTTTATGAAGATAATGTCCATGGGAAATTATCAGATGAACGTTTTATGAAGCTGACAAAGGGATATGATGTGGAGCAGGCGTCTCTGCAAGAAGAGGAAACTGTTTTATCTGCAGGGCTTAAAGAAGAATCACGCCAGGCGGTTAATGTAGAAAGATTCCTGCATATTGTCCGGAAATACACGGAGATTCCGGAACTTACGCCTGAGATCCTGCATGAATTTATCGATAGGATCATCGTCCATGAGGCTGATAAGAGCAGCGGGAAGCGTTTGCAGGAGATAGAGATTATCTACAATCATATCGGTTCTTTTGACAAGTCAAACATAACGTTATGGCGTGGAAAAGCAGTACAGCCATAAAATAAACTGTACTGCTTACCGTTAAACCGGAAGTGTCCTTATAAAAGCCTAGCATTCTGGGCTGTTTTCTCGGTAAACCGCCCTTATTCTACCACGTCTTCTGAAAATTACAGCGCAAAAGTCTTGCGTACAGAAATTCCAGGCGGTAATCCGTGAGTATCTGATGTAAACACCGGATGTTTTTTTAGTAATCTTAATATTCTTCTTGACAGTGACGTTACGTCACCTTATACAATGCGGACGAAGGGAAGAAATATTCAGGGGCTCATTGGCTGAAAGGTGTATTGCCTGCCTGGCAGGATCGTTCTTTTCTGCGGCTGCAACGAAAATGAAGAACAAACTTGATATCGTTGCACATTCAGGCGTGATTTTCCGGAGGCTGCAGCGGAACTTCAGAATTAGCTTGTTTTCGTTGCACTTCAGAGGTGAATTCTGCGAAAGCTGCAACGGGATTAAAAAAATAGCTTGTTTCCGTTGCAGCTTCTGGCGGAGCCGGCAGAAAAGTGCAACGGGAATGAGATGCAAGAGCAAATTCGTTGCACCATCGGTTCCCGAACCGCTGAAAGCGCAACGAGAATCAGGAAAAAATAAGTTCCCGTTGCACGATGCGCAAGCAAACACTCAAGGCAGAGCCACTGAAGAAATAGAACCATATCTGGAGGTTGTATATGAAGATTATTGTGACAGGCGGCGCCGGATTCATCGGCAGCAATTTTGTGTTTTACGAGAGAAAGGAGCATCCGGAGGACCAGATCATCTGCGTGGATTCGCTGACCTATGCCGGCAATCTGGAGACACTGAAGAGTGTGCTGGATGACCCGGGATTCCGGTTCGTGAAGCTCGACATCCGGGACAGGGATGGCGTCTACAGGCTGTTCGAGGAGGAAAAGCCGGATATCGTCGTGAACTTTGCGGCGGAGTCGCACGTGGACCGCTCGATTGAGAATCCGACCATCTTTCTGGAGACCAACATCATCGGCACGTCTGTGCTGATGGATGCGTGCCGCAAGTACGGCATCAAGCGGTATCACCAGGTCTCGACTGACGAGGTGTACGGTGATCTGCCGCTTGACCGGCCGGATCTGTTCTTCCACGAGGACACGCCGATTCACACGTCAAGCCCCTATTCGACATCCAAGGCATCGGCGGACCTGCTTGTCGGGGCGTACCACAGGACGTACGGACTTCCGGTCACCATCAGCCGCTGCTCGAACAACTACGGTCCATATCAGTTCCCGGAGAAACTGATTCCGCTCATGATCGCCAATGCTCTGGCTGACAAGCCGCTGCCGGTCTACGGGGAAGGGCTGAACGTGCGCGACTGGCTCTATGTGGAAGATCACTGCAAGGCCATCGACCTCATCATCCGCAGGGGGACCGTCGGCGAGATCTACAATATCGGCGGGCACAACGAGATGCGCAACATCGACATCGTGAAGCTGATCTGCGATTATCTTGACAAGCCGTACAGCCTGATTGAGCACGTGACCGACCGAAAGGGCCATGATCAGCGCTATGCCATCGATCCGACCAAGATCCATTCACAGCTTGGCTGGCTGCCGGAGACAAAGTTCGCGGACGGCATCCGCAAGACCATCCAGTGGTACCTGGACAACAAGGAATGGTGGGAGAACATCGTCTCCGGGGAGTATCAGAACTACTATAAAAAAATGTACGGAAACCGGGAAGTACTGGACGGGAAGGAGCCGCAGGTATGAAAGTGCTGGTGACTGGTGTGAGCGGTCAGCTCGGGCACGACGTGATGAACGAGCTGGCGCGGCGCGGGTATGAAGGCGTCGGATCGGATATCCAGCCGGACTACGGCGGCGTACCGGACGGCACTGCGGTGACGCGGATGCCGTATGTCCGTCTTGACATCACGGACGCAGATGCGGTGCGGCGCGTGATCGGTGATATTAAACCCGACGTGGTCGTGCACTGCGCGGCCTGGACGGCTGTCGACATGGCTGAAGACGACGACAAAATCGAAAAAGTGCGCGCCATCAACGAAGGTGGCACGCGAAGCATCGCGCAGGCGGTGAAGGACATCGGCGCCAAAATGGTCTACATCAGCACCGATTACGTGTTTGACGGGCAGGGGACAACCCCGTGGGATCCCGATTGCCGGGACTTTAAGCCGCTCAATGTGTACGGGCGCACGAAGCTTGGCGGCGAACAGGCGGTGAGCAGCCTTCTTGACAGATACTTCATCGTCCGCATCGCGTGGGTCTTCGGCGCCAATGGAAACAACTTCATCAAGACCATGCTGAAAGTCGGAAAGACACACGACACGGTGCGCGTCGTGAACGATCAGATCGGCACGCCGACCTACACCTTTGATCTGGCGCGGCTGCTGGTCGACATGATCGTAACAGACCAGTACGGGTACTATCACGCTACCAATGCCGAGCTGCCCGGGACGGAATCAGGGTACGATCAAAACGGCACGAAGACCGGTTATATCAGCTGGTATGACTTCACAAAGGAGATCTACCGGCAGGCCGGATACAACACGAAGGTGATCCCGGTCACGACGCAGGAGTACGGGCTGTCGAAGGCGGCGCGCCCGTTCAATTCAAGGCTCGACAAAAAGAAACTCACCAAAGAAGGCTTTCAGCCGCTTCCGGTGTGGCCGGACGCGGTGAGACGCTATCTTGCCATTTTAAAAGAGAGAGGCATGTTCTGATGAAAGGAATTATTCTTGCGGGCGGATCGGGGACAAGACTGTATCCGCTGACCATGGTGACGAGCAAACAGCTGCTGCCGGTATACGACAAGCCCATGATCTATTATCCGCTTTCAACGCTGATGCTGGCCGGGATTCGCGACATACTTGTGATCTCTACGCCGGCTGATACGCCGCGGTTTGAGCAGCTTCTGGGAGACGGACATCAGTTCGGCATCCATCTGAGCTACAAGGTGCAGCCGTCACCGGACGGGCTGGCCCAGGCATTCCTCATCGGGGAGGAGTTCATCGGGGACGATTCCTGCGCGATGGTGCTCGGGGACAACATTTTTTACGGCAACGGGTTCGGATCCCTGCTGCGGCAGGCCAGTGCTGACGCGCAGGATGGCCGGGCGACGGTGTTCGGGTATTATGTGAATGATCCGGAGCGGTTCGGTATCGTGGAATTTGACGCAGAGGGCCGGGCCGTATCGATCGAGGAGAAACCGGCTGCTCCGAAGTCCAACTATGCGGTGACAGGTCTGTATTTCTACCCGGCCGGTGTGGCAGAGCGCGCAAGGCAGGTGAAGCCTTCTGCCAGAGGCGAGCTGGAGATCACGACACTGAATGACATGTATCTTCAGGACGGACTGCTTGACGTGCAGCTGCTGGGCCGCGGGTTTGCGTGGCTTGACACGGGAACGATGGATTCGCTGGTGCGCGCGGCGGAATTTGTCCAGACGATCGAAGATCTGCAGGGCATCACGATCAGCGCCCCGGAGGAGATCGCTTACATCAACCGCTGGATTAGTATTGACACGCTGCGCGAGTCGGCTAAACTGTATGGGAAAAGTCCGTACGGCCAGCATCTGCAGGCGGTTGCGGACGGAAAAGTCAAATACTGACTTTCCTGAGGCGTTCTTTGCGCCCGGGATTTTGAGAAGGAGAGCAGAGTATGGGACAGATCAGTGTCGAGAGAAATGTCGGAGGAATTGAAGGGCTGTGCGTGATCACGCCGACGGTTCACGGCGACGAACGCGGCTATTTCATGGAGACATATAACGAGAAGGATATGAAGGAGGCAGGACTTGACGTCCATTTTGTGCAGGACAATCAGTCGAAGTCAGTCAAGGGCGTCCTGCGCGGCCTCCACTTTCAGAAAAAATTCCCGCAGTGCAAGCTCGTGCGCGCCGTATACGGCAGCGTCTTTGACGTGGCCGTCGATCTGCGCGGCAGCTCCAAGACCTACGGCAAATGGTACGGAGTCACACTCACGGCCGACAACAAGAAGCAGTTCCTGATCCCGGAGGGCTTTGCGCACGGCTTCCTCGTTCTCTCGGACGAGGCAGAGTTCTGCTACAAAGTAAATGATTTCTGGCATCCCAACGACGAGGGCGGCATGGCATGGAACGACCCGGAGATCGGGATCGCGTGGCCGCTGCTGACCGGAACATATAAGGGCAGCGCATCCGCGGAAGGGTACGCTGTCGATGACACGTCTCTTATTCTCTCTGACAAGGACCAGAAGTGGCTCGGCATACGGGAGACATTCCGCTTCTGAGAAGCTGGCGGTAAGAGTGCAGCGTCCGGGAGGGCGCGCAGAAGGAATGGATACGATGCGATACAGGATAACCGACATCACCGAAGCGGATTACGGCTGCGAGGAGCTGCCGGAAGGCGCGCCGGTGATGTGCCGCCTCGTCCTTGAGGCAGAGAACGGTATGGAAACGGTACGGGAAGTGCCGGACGACACGGCTCTCGCCGCGCGTCTCGCGGCAGGGCAGATCATCACGGACGAGCAGATCGCGGCGCTGCAGAGTTGAGGCGCCTGCACAGCTGAGGTACTCCAAAGCTGAGGTGCCTCCGGCACAAGCTGTCAGATCCTGCCGGCGGCCTTGAGAAGATCTTCGACCATCTTCACATTTTCAAAAACCATCGCGTCGCAGTGCTGCTTCTTCGGGATCCCTGACGCCTTGTTGGCGGCCAGTAAAGAAGCGCAGTCTGTGTGGCCGTCGTGGCGGATGCGGATCTCGCGGAAGTACTCCGTGACCATCTTCGGATCGTTCAGACCGAAGAGCCCCAGAGCCATGAGTGCGCCGGTGATAGCTCCGCAGACGCTGGCAATGCGCATTCCTGCCCCGAAGTTGTCCGCGATGGCGAATGCCGTCTGCGTGTCAAGTCCCTTCTCCTCGGCAAATGGGATAAAAACCGACTGCGCGCAGTTGTAGTGGCGCGTTGTATCCGCGCGCAGTTCCCGCGCGCGGGATAAAAATCTGGAATCGTCTTCTGACATAGCAGTACCTTTCCTGAAATCGATATAGGTGTTCCAACAGGCGTCCGCTTTCCGGGCGCTTTTTTTAGTGTATCACAATTGCCGGGCGCCGGATACGGCGCATGTCTCACATATGCCGGGAAGGGAATATGTCACATTTTCAGTAGATGGAGTCCGGCAGACAGGAACAACGCGATTGTACAATGTACACAACAATCTGACGGAGGGACATCCTATGACTAATGAGACATTTCGCTGGCTTTCATCGCTGAGAGCGCCGGTTCTGCTTCCGGCGTCTGCCGGCCCGTTTTCCTGTCCGAAGCTTGCCGGAAGCCGGGGTGCATGGTATCTTCGCGCGCAGGTATCCGGCGGCGATTGTTTCTTTTACACAGAGGACTTTTCCTGCATCTCAGAAGTGAAACATCTCCCGGATACGCTCTCTGATGCTGACTGGAGAGACGAAGTGAGAGATGACAGACATGGTTTTTATCTGCGCGTGAGGGAGCGGGATGGGAATGTCCTCTTGTCCGTCTCGGGCGACGGCCGCGCATGGATGGATTTTGAACGGGACCGGGCGGATCACCCGGAGTGCGGAACCGTGTATGAGGGGGACTACTATCCGGCGCTGCCCTGCGGGGAGTATATTCGCGCGCAGAAACCGGAGGACGGAGATGCGGACCGGGACCGGGCGATATTTGACATCCGGGACTTCGGAGCGGTGCCGGACCGCCACTTTCTCTGCACGGAGAGTATTCAGGCGGCGATAGACGCGGCGTCTGACGTCTCGGGGACGGTTCTGGTGCGAGGCGGGCGCTTCATGGCGGGAACGCTGTATCTTAAAAGCGGTGTCACGCTTTTTGTCGACAGGGACGCGCAGCTCGTCGCGTCGCGTCAGCGCTCGAGACTCACGGACGCCTTCATCATCGCCCGGGATGCTGAGGATGTGACGGTCACCGGCGGCGGCGTGATCGACGGGAGCGGAGAGTATTTCGTGCATCTGCCGCTGCGCCGCCCGCTGCTCACTCCGCTCGGGAAGACGAAGGTTCCGCCGGTTCTCTACGACAACATGGGATACCCGGTGGACACGATCCGCTACGCCTACCGCAGCCGGATCCGCTATGTATCGGACCCCTACGGGAACGGGGACGGCGTATTTCAGCGCCCGATGTACTTTGTCTGGTTCCGGAATTGCAGGAATGTGCGGGTGAACAACATCATACTCCGGGATGCCTGCGACTGGTCGCTGGCCCTGGACGGCTGCACCGGAGCGGACGTTTCTGATACGGTCATCGATGACAACCGCCATGTTGCCAACACGGACGGCATCGACATCATGGCGAGCGAGGACGTGACGATCCGTCACTGCTTCATCTCCTCGGCAGACGACGGGATCTGTGTGAAGGCGCCGAAGATTCACGAGCACGACGGAGAGGACATCGAGGACGCCGGCGGCACCATGCGCCCGACCCGCCGTGTCTTTATCTCCGACTGCACCGTATCGTCCGTGATGAATGGTTTCAAGATCGGGACAGAGACGTATTATGACATCTCTGACATTACGGTTGAGAACTGCCGCTTTCTTCTTCCGGATATCGCGCCGGGCATGGTCTCGGGCATCAGCATAGAGTCCTGCGACGGCTCGAATGTCGAAAACGTGACGGTCCGGAATATCCGGATGGAACAGGTTGTCTGCCCTGTGTTCATACAGCTCAACCGCCGGAACAAGTTCGGGTTCGCGTCAGAGGAAGACCGCAGGGTGCGAGAAAATGGAGGCAGCATCCGCCATATCCGGATCGAGGGCATAGACAGTGTGGACGCGGAGCTTCCTTCTGTTGTGACGGGGTTCTCAGACGGGGAGGGCATCACGCGGCGCGTGGAGGATATCACGCTTTCCGGGCTTCTTGTCCGGTATCGCGACAACATCGCGGATCTGAACCCGCAGCCGCACACAGCCGAAAATGTCGACCAATATCCGGAGAGCAATGCACTCGGCGATGTTCCGGCGTCAGCGCTCTTCGTCCGCCACGCAGACAATGTGAAGATACAGGACTTCAAGGCCTGGCCGCGCACCGGCGAGAAGCGGGAAACTGTCTGCACAGAAGATGTTCGTGGTATACTGCAGAGGTAAAGCCAGTCAAAAGGAACGGCTGAGCCCGCCGGCAGGCGGGCCTGGCCGGCACTGCGAAGCGAAAAGGAGAAGCTTATGATTAAAGTATACGGCCTTCCGAGCTGCCCGTACTGCGACTATGTGTATGAGCAGATCAAGGACAAAAAAGAAGAGTTCGAGTACATCAATATCGGCGCACACATCCGCAACATGAGTCAGTTCATCCGTCTGCGTGACACAAGCCCGGCATTTGATCACAGCAAGGAGATCGGCGATGTCGGCATCCCGGCGTTCGTCTTCCCGGACGGGCATATCTCCCTTGACCCGGCCGATGCAGGCCTGATCGAGTACGGCAGTGAAGCGGCCTGCTCTATTGGTGATCACAAGAGTGGGAAGAAGGGCTGCTGAAAAGGTGCTGACAGCTCAAGCTGCCGGATCTGCGAGGAATTCTCCTCCTGGTTCGTGCCGGATATTCCCGACCTGCATTGGATGGGACTCTGATTCCTGCCATGTGCAACGGGAATCCTGATTTTTTGCTTTTCCGTTGCGCAAATCAGCCCGGATTCGGGTTATGCGCAACGGAAATTCTGATTTTTTACTTTTCCGTTGCCCAATTCATCTGGGATTCGGGTTATGTGCAACGGGAATCCTGATATTTTTCATTTTCGTTGCACCTCCGGGCACGCAATCCAAAATTGTATATCTGACATTTGCCCCACATTTTCCGGAGGACAGGAGATCCGGGATACTAAAAAGTCCCGGACAAAGATGAAATCTTTGTCCGGGGCGAATTGACTGCCGGAGTGTTCCGCGGTACTACCCGCCTTGAATCCGGGGTTCTCAAGTCCACTACTTTGCCATGGATCCGAGGCCCTCAAGTTCACCACCCGCCTTGGATCCGGTTTTCTCAAGTCACCTACTCTGCCTTGAATCCATAGATCAAGTCCACTGACTCTTCACGGCAGCGGTAAAGGCGGATGCGGGCGTTTATTTCCGGGATCAGTACTTGTGGTCACCGGGCTTGAGGGAGTCCGGGAGAAGCGTGGAGTAGGTTCTGCCTTCCATATTCTTCTCATAGTCAGCTCTGGCCTTTTTAATCAGCTGGGGGTCAAGAAGCAGGTCGAGTGCTGTGCCGGCCAGGACCTTCGCGGCGGCGTGCATGCCCTTTTTCGCGACGGAGGACTTGCCCTGCGCGGTCCGGCACCAGCTGTGCGCCACGGTTCCGGCGGCTTCGGTCACGAGAAATGCCTGAACCGTCGGGGCACAGTAGCTTGCGTCGCCCACGTCCGATGACCCGGCTGCCGGGATGTCAAGATCGTCGCAGACGGATGTGTCGATGGGTTCCTTTGCGTCCGGCGTGCTGCCGTAGGGAACAAACTGCGCGGCGTACCGTTTTTCTTCGTCGGTGAAGGAGAGGGGATATACCTCGTGCATGTTGGCAAGCATCACGCGATCAAGTGTCGGGTTGTCAACCTGGTCGAGATAGTTGTTGAATGTAAACGGTTTGTCCATCGTTGCGCCGGTCATGAGGCAGGCACCTCTGGCGATGTCAAGCACCTTCCGGTAGAGTTCCTCGACGGTACTCTGCCTGTCGGCGCGCAGGCAGTAGGTGACCTTGGTGTGAGACTGAATGACGTTGGGAGCCTGGCCGCCGGCATCCACATACGCGCTGTTCAGACGGACGTCCGGAGTCACGTGGGCGCGCAGATACTGAAGCCCCGTGTTGGCCAGTTCTGCCGCGTCAAGGGCGCCGATGCCGTCCCAGGGCGCAGCGGAGGCGTGCGCCGCTTTTCCGTGATACGAGATGTTAAATGTCACACAGGCTTTGGAGCGGTTCCCGATGCAGTTGCTGGAATTCGGGTGCCACGCCAGAATCGCGTCCAGATCGTCAAAGACATGCGCTCTGGCCATGAAGCATTTGCCGCCGCCGCCCTCCTCGGCCGGTG
>OCTW011612501.1_pt1 | contig 12386 bp, 7 predicted proteins | sample 1539671 | NCBI WGS metagenome assembly OCTW01 (sample SAMN02144230, study PRJEB22623) | gut metagenome | biome: sheep rumen | host: Ovis aries | place: New Zealand | reverse complement strand
GCGGGTGCAAAGGTACAAAAAAAAGTGAAGACCGTAACGTTTGGTTCAAAAAAAATGCTTGCGCTCAACAATATTTAACCTTTGTGCATCGGCAGTGGAAAGACATTCTATGAAAAAAAACGAAAACGTTTGGCTTTTTGCATACTTATTCGTACCTTTGCACCTTGATAATAAAAGAAAACAAACAAAAAGAAATAAAAAGATGAACAGAGACACACTCATTGGATTTGTACTTATAGGCTTGGTACTCATAGGCTTCAGCTGGTATAACCAGCCGTCGCAAGAGGAGATTGAGGCCTACCAGCGCCAGCAGGACAGCCTTGCCGCCGTGCAACAGGATAAGGACGTAAAAGCCAAGATTGCCGAAGCCGAGCGTAAGGCCAAGGCCGAAGAGGCGGCTAAGGGCGACACCACCGCTACCTTTTACAGCGCCCTCAACGGTCAGGACAGGTCTATTGTGCTGAAGAACGACAAGGTGGAGCTGACCCTGCAGACCAAGGGCGGCACCGTGAGCAAAGCCGTCATCAAGGGTTTTAAGAACATTGACAACACGAAGGACGAGGTAACGCTCTTCGACGAAAAGACGCAGCAGTTGAACTTCATGCTTGCCGGCAAGACGGAGAACATCATCACCAGCGACCTCTACTTCGCGCCCACCAACGTGAGCGACTCTACCGTCACCATGACGGCACCGGCACAGAACGGCGGCAGCATCGTGATGAACTATCGCCTGGGTCATGATTACATGCTCCATTTCACCCTGCAGGCCAACGGGCTGAGCGGGTTCTTTGCGCCTAACTATAAGGAAATGGACATAGAATGGGGCGAGCTGGCCCGCCAGCAGGAGAAGGGCTTCATGTTTGAAAACCGCTATGCCACGCTCACCTATAAAGAGAAGGACGGCTCTACCGACTACCTGAACGAGACGGCAGAGAAAATTGACGAGAAGATTGACGAGCCCCTCAACTGGGTGGCTTTCAAGAATCAGTTCTTCTCGGCAGCCCTCATCGCCCGCGACGACTTCCGCAGCGGCTCGCTCATGACCAGCGTGCCGCAGGAGAAAGGCACAGGATACCTCAAGCAGTTTAATGCCAAGCTGAAGACACAGTTCGACCCCACAGGCCTGCGGCCCTCAGAATTTGAGATGTATATCGGCCCCAACGACTTCCGCCTCATCAAGGACGTGGAGGAGCAGAGCGAGTTTGGCAAAGACCTCGACCTGGAGCAGCTTGTCTACTTAGGATGGCCGCTGTTCCGTATCATCAACCGCTGGTTTACCATCTACGTGTTCGACTGGCTCACCTCGTGGGGATTCTCCATGGGCATCGTACTCATACTTATTACCTTATTATTAAAGGCTATCACCTTCCCCATGGTGAAGAAGAGCTACATGTCGAGCGCCAAGATGCGCGTACTCAAACCCAAGCTTGACGAGGCCACCAAGCAGTATGACAAGCCCGAAGACCAGATGCAGAAGCAGCAGGCCATGATGCAGATGTACGCCCAGTATGGCGTCAGCCCCCTCTCAGGCTGTCTGCCCATGCTCATCCAGATGCCTATCTGGATAGCGATGTTCAACTTCGTGCCTAACGCCATACAGCTGCGCCGCGAAAGCTTTCTCTGGATCGACGACCTGTCGACCTACGACCCCATCGTAGAGTGGCAGACTCACATCTGGGGCATCGGCGACCACCTGTCGCTGACGTGTATCCTCTTCTGCGGCGCTCAGATTCTCTACAGCTACATGACCATGCGCCAGCAGAAAGACCAGATGGTAGGGGCACAGGCCGAGCAGATGAAGATGATGCAATGGATGATGTACTTGATGCCGCTGATGTTCTTCTTCATGTTCAACGACTATTCGTCGGGGCTCAACTTCTATTACTTTGTATCGCTGTTCTTCTCGGCCGCCATTATGTTTGTACTGCGCAAGACCACCAACGACGAAAAGCTCCTGGCCATCCTTGAAGCACGCTACAAAGAGAACAAGGCCAACCCCAAGAAGCAGAGCGGACTGGCCGCACGCCTGGAGGCCATGCAGAAGCAGGCCGAGGAGATGCAGCGCCAGCGCATGCAGCAACAACGCAAATAAACAGGAATACTTCGCAACTATATAAGAAATGGTATTATTAATCAACGGCAGCCCCCGCGACAAGGGCAACACCTATACGGCACTGAGCGAAGTGGCCACGACGCTCAACGCAGAAGGTATAGACACAGAAATTGTAAGCATCGGCAAGAAAGCCGTACAGGGCTGCATCGCCTGCGGCATGTGCGGTCGCATAGGCAAATGTACGTTCAACGACGACCTGTATTACAAAATCTGGCGCACGGTGAAGAACGGCATCGATGGGCTGGTGATAGGCTCACCCGTCTACTACGGCGGCCCCAACGGCTCGCTCTGCGCCCTACTCGACCGCGTGTTCTACTCACTCGGCGCCGACCTGCAATACAAACCCGGCGCCAGCGTCGTCGTGTGCCGCCGCGGCGGCGCCTCGGCAGCCTTTGACCGCTTAAACAAGTATTTCACGATTATGAACATGCCGCTGGTATCGTCGCAATACTGGAACATGGCCTACGGGCAGACTCCCGGACAGGCAGCCATCGACGAGGAGGGCATGCAGACCATGCGCACCCTGGGGCGCAACATGGCCTGGATGATACGAAGGCTCAGCGACAGTGAACGTCCGACACAGGAACAACGCGTGTGGACAAACTTTATCAGATAAGAGAAAACCTATATTATTATGAAGAGAATACTAACCATCGTGGTGGCGGCCCTGCTGGCAGCGCCCGCCACCATAAAAGCAGCAGACACAGAAGTGATAGGTAAACAGCAGCCTAAGTTCAGCAGCCCCCTGATGACGGCCGAAGCGCTGTGGGCCATGGGCCGCATCGGCACCGTAGAGGCCTCGCCCGACGGGCGCCGCGTGGTGTACCAGGTAGGCTACTACAGCGTGAAGCAGAACAAAAGTCGCCAGGTGATTTGCGTGATGAACGCCGACGGCAGCAACAATCAGCAACTCTCGCCCACGAACGCACAAAAGAGCGACAGCGACCCCACATGGATAGACAACGAGACCATAGCCTTTGTCAGCGGCGGCGAACTGTGGACGATGAAGGCCAACGGCAGCCAGCGCCGCCAACTGTCGAAAACCGGCGGTGCCGTCGAGGGATTTAAGTTTGCCCCTGACCGCAGCATGGTAATCATTATCAAGAGCCTGCCCTTCCACGAGATTATCAAGCAGAACCCGGAGGACCTGCCCAAGGCCACGGGCCGTCTGGTGACCGACCTGATGTATCGCCACTGGGACCACTACGTGGAGAGCATACAGCACCCCTTCCTGGCAGAACTGGCCACAAAGGACGGACAGCTGGTAATGACGTCGGAGAAGATGGTCGACATACTTGAGGGTGAGCCCTACGAATGTCCCATGGAGCCCTTCGGCGGCGTGGAGCAGCTGGCCTGGAGCCCCGACTCCAAGACCATTGCCTACACCTGTCGCAAGAAGACCGGACTGGAATACTCCATCAGCACCGATTCCGACATCTATCTTTATAATATAGGTGCGCGCACGACCACCAATCTCTGCAAGCCTGCCGACTACAAGGCGCCGCAGGTGGACCCCACGAGGACGCTGGCCATCCAAGCCGTCAACGCCAAGGAGAACCTGCAGAACAACGTTGGCTACGACCAGAACCCGCAGTTCTCGCCCGACGGCACGATGATTGCCTGGCAGTCGATGGAGCGCGACGGCTACGAGGCCGACCTCAACCGCCTGTGCATCTACACCTTGGCCACGGGCACGAAGCGCTACGTCAACTGGAAGAGCGACGTGGAAGCCTTCTGCTGGGCACCGGTGAGCGGCAAGAAGCCCAAGGCCTCAGCCCCCCAACTCTACTTTCTCAGCGTGTGGCACGGCTGCAACAATATGTATGCAGTGAGCCATAAGGGCGAGGTAAGCCAGCTCACCGAGACCTGGGACGACTGGACATCGCTGCAGATGGCCAACAACGGCCAGAAGATCCTGGCCACGCGCCAGAGCCTCAGCACCCCTACAGACATCTACATGGTAACGCCCGCCCTGAAGAAGCAGGCGACGAAGATTGAGCAGATCAGCTTTGAGAACAAGCACATACTCGACCAGCTCAAGCTGGGCAAGATGCAGCAGTACTGGGTGAAGACCACCGACGGCAAGCAGGAGCTCGTGTGGGTGATGCTGCCGGCCAACTACGAGGAAGGTAAGAAATACCCCACCCTACTCTTCTGCGAGGGCGGTCCGCAAAGCCCTGTGAGCCAGTTCTGGAGCTATCGCTGGAACTTCCAGATGATGGCGGCCAACGGCTACGTCGTCGTAGCCCCCAACCGCCACGGACTGCCCGGCTTCGGACAAGAGTGGAAAGAGCAGATTAGCGGCGACTGGGCCGGACAGTGCATGGACGACTATCTGAGCGCCATCGACTTTGCGGCCGACTCGCTGCCCTTCGTCGACCGCAACCGGCTGGGTGCCGTCGGCGCCAGCTTCGGCGGATTCAGCGTCTACTGGCTCGCCGGCATCCACGAGAAACGCTTCAAGGCGTTCATAGCCCACGACGGCGCCTTCAACCTGGCCGCCATGTACTTAGAGACCGAGGAAAACTGGTTCAGCAACTGGGAGTATGACGAGGCCTACTGGCACCGTCCGCAAATGCCGCGTGCCAAGACCAGCTACCATAACTCGCCGCACAAGATGGTGGAAAAGTGGGATACGCCCATCCTCTGCATCCACGGCGAGAAAGACTATCGCATCAACTACACCCAGGGCATGCAGGCCTTCAACGCTGCCCGCATGAAGGGACTGCCCGCCGAGCTGCTCATCTTCCCCGACGAGAACCACTGGGTGCTCAAACCCCAGAACGGCGTACTCTGGCAGCGCACATTCTTCAACTGGCTCGACCGCTGGCTGAAATAGCAAACAGAAAAAGCGTTTCCTCAAAACTGTCGGAAACGCTTTTTCCGTTTTCAACCTATATAGGCTTCTTTTAACGGGAATCGTACAAATTCTTTATCTTTTCATACAAGCTAATAAGCAATATATCAATGAAATGGAGTAAATTTGCAACATAAAAAACCGGAAGAGCATAAAGAAAATAATCCTACTTCTTATTTTGGCCATCAGTTGCGTGACGGCACAAGGACAGACACTGCAGGAGTGTCAGCAGGCTGCTCAGAGCAATTATCCGCTGATACGGCAGTACGGCCTCATCGAGTTTACAGATTAACCAACCAATAATACGGATTCCCGTTTTTTTTGTTATCTTTGCACACAAATTCCAAAATATGGGCATGACCATTATCGAAATATCATCTTTACAGGCACCCGGTGCCGACATTTTCGGCACGCTCACGGAGGCACAGTTACGCAACCGTTTGGAACCAGAGAAGGGCATCTTCATTGCCGAAAGCCCCAAAGTTATCGATGTTGCCCTCAACGCCGGCTACGAGCCTGTAGCTCTGCTCTGCGAACGTCGGCATATCGATGGCGACGCACGAGAGATTATCAGTCGCTGCGGCAATATTCCCGTCTATACCGGCTCCCGTGAACTGTTAGGACAGCTGACGGGCTACACACTGACACGCGGCGTACTCTGCGCCATGCGCCGGCGGCCGCTGCCCGCTATGGAGCAGGTATGCCATGAGGCACACCGCGTGGTAGTCATTGACGGCGTGGTAGACACTACTAACATCGGCGCCATCTTCCGCTCGGCGGCAGCCTTGGGCATCGACAGCGTGCTACTGACGCCCAACTCATGCGACCCACTGAACCGCCGAGCAGTACGTGTGTCTATGGGATCAGTGTTCTTAGTTCCCTGGACGTGGATTCCTGACACACTCTTTGACGAAGGTAAGCACCTGCAGCGGCTCAACGAACTGGGGTTCGTGACTGCTGCCATGGCCCTCACCGACAACTCCATATCCCTTGACGCTCCTGAGCTGAAAGCAGCTGAACGCCTGGCTATCGTCATGGGCACAGAGGGCGACGGACTACCCCACTCCACTATCAGCAGCGCCAACTACGTTGTGCGCATCCCCATGTCACACCAAGTGGACTCACTCAACGTAGCGGCCGCTGCCGCCGTCACCTTTTGGGAGTTGCGATTAAAATAAGAAGCTAAATCAGAACTGACGCTCTATCACCTCCAGGCACATGCGGCTGTTGTGGTAAGGACATTTCCAGAATCCCGCCTTGTCGTCGGCGGTGTTCAGCGTGCCGTCGGCATGGCGGCTCCAGTGCCACTCGCCGTGGTCATAGTCTATCAGCTGGTCCTTGATATACTGCCAGCCACGCTGAGCATGCTCCAGGGCTCGCTCGTCGTGGAAATACTGGTAGATATTCACCCACCCCACCACGTTCTCGGCCTGCACCCACCAGTGCAGGTCGTCGTCGTAGCGGCCCGTGTCGAGGTTGGCCTCGTGAATCATCGAGCCGTCGGGGCGCAGGCCTTTCTCGCTGGCCTGGGCCACCATTCTGACAATGGGCTCCACACGGCGCAGCACCTGCTCGTCGCCGAGCACGAGGGCCGCCTCGTGCAACAGCCATGAGCACTCGATGTCGTGGCCGTAGCTCTCCAGATGGCCGGCGCCGCGCGTCCAGTCCATCGAGAAGAAGAGGTCGAGGTGGTGGGTCTCTGGATTGAGGATGCGGTCGGTGAAGATGCCGATGAGGTTGCGCAGGGCAGCCCCCACACGGTCGATGGTGTGCTGAGGCACGGAGATGCCGATGGGCAGCACGGCGCCGATGGCCGGCACATAGTCGCATGACTCCTGCGCGCGCAGCTCCTTCAGACAGCGGTAGAGGTTGGTGTAAGGCTCGATGATGTGCAGGTGGGTGTTCTGCGACTTGGGGTAGTTGGCATCGAGGTCGGAGAGGCGCATGTCGGCGATGGGCTGCCACTGGCGGGTCATGGCCTCGATGTAGCCGTTGTTCACAGGGTCGAAAGCGTGCTCTTCTATGCAGTCGAACAGCTGCAGGGCGTAGTCGAGGGATTCGCGGTCGCCGGTGGCGCGGGCGTACTCCGAGAGGCCGTAGATGGCGAAGCCGATAGCGTAGAACTGCTTCTTGGTGTCTAACGGGCGCCCCTGGTAGTCGACGCTCCAGTAGACGCCGCCGTACTCAGGGTCGATGAAGTGGTCGACGAGGTAGCGCCTGGCTCTCGTGGCAGCCGCCAGGTATTTCTGTACCTCGGCATTGTCGCTCCCGCGCAGCTTGGAGAGCACGCGGTAGGCAGCCGAGAAGGCCCAGAGGATGCGGGCGTTGAGGATGGCACCTTTTTCGGCCTCCGGGTGAAGATGGTCGTGGCCGTCGATACGGCCATAGAAACCGCCATGCTCGTGGTCTTGCATGCGGTTGAGCCAGAAGGGCAGAATGTTCCCAGTGAGCACTGCCAGCATCTCGGCTTTCATGGCTGCGACAGCGTCGCAGCACAGCGGATTATTGGGAGACAGCATACGTTACTTCTTGATAGGATAAAGTTTGATAAGCATAATCATGACAAGAGCGATGATGGCGGGGAAGAGCGAGAAGAGGCTCCACACCATCTGCAGCACCGACGAGGTGATGCTGGCGGGGTCTACCATTGTGTTGCCCATCTCGTCGGTCATCATGCTGGCGCCGGCGAGCCCGAGGAAGAGAGCTACGAGCGATCCGCTGATGGCGGTGCCGAATTTCTGGGCCATGGTGCCGCTCGAGAAGATGAGCCCCGTAGACGATGTGCCGTTCTGCTCGGTGGCGTAGTCGGCCACGTCGGCATACATCGACCAGAGCAGCGGCGAATAAAGGCCGATGCCCACGGAGGTGAGGATGACCAGCAGCACCATCACCCAGATGTAAGCCGGATTCATGGGCACGAAGAAGAATCCCACGGAGAATACGAGGCAGATGACGGCGGCCGCCATGAATGCCTTACGCTTGGTGCCCATCCACTGGGTGAACTTCGGCGACAGTCCGCCGAAAATCATGCAGGTAAGCTCGCCGAAGGTCATGAATACGGTATAGTTGATGATGAGTCCGCTGACGGTGACGTCGCCCTTGAGGCAGTATTCAAAGAGGTAGCCCGCCACGGCATAGCGGAAGCCGTTGAAGAAGTTGGTGCAGATGCCGATGAGCGTGAGAATAATCCACGGGCGGTTGCGGAAAAGGTCGGCAAAGGGCTTCAGCGAGAACTTCTCGGCACGCACGGGTTTCAGGCGCTCCTTGGTAAGCAGTCCGCAGGCCAGCGTGCCTGCGGCGGCAATGGCGCCGAAAAGGGCGCCGAGCACGGCATACTGATGCTGCTCGGTGCCGCCGACGAGGCGCTGCAGGTAGGGGAACGACAGCAGGGTGACGAAGCCCATGGCGTAGGCACCCACCATGCGGTACGATGAGAACTGGTTTTTCTCATTGTCGTCGGCGGTCATCACACCTAAGAGCGAACCGTAGGGCACGTTGACGGCGGTATAGAGAGCCATCATCAGCAGATAGAGCGAATAGGCCCAGACGCGCTTGCCCACGGGGCCGAAGTCGGGGGTGTAGAGCAGCAGTGCGAAGACGAGGCCGAAGGGTATGGCGCCGTAGATGAGCCACGGCCTGTAGGTGCCCCAGCGCGACTGCGTGCGGTCGGCCAGCGAGCCCATCAGGGGGTCGGTGACGACGTCGAACATGCGCGCAATGAGCATCAGCGTGGCGGCGTCGGCAAACGACAGTCCGAAGACGTTAGTAAAAAACAGCGGGAAGGCTATCGACATGATTTTCCACGTGATGCCGCCGGCGGCGGCGTCGCCGAGGGCGTAGCCGATTTTCTCGGAAAGCCCCACTTTCAGTCCCTCACCCGTAGAGGTATTGGCAACCTTGGTATTGGTATCTGTATTCATAGTATCAAGATTTTATGAGTTGATTATTCTTAGCTACCAGCGCCTTGATGTTCTCCACGCTGGCGGCGGTGAAGTAGCCGTCCTCGGGAGTGTTCATGCAATAGTCTATGAGGCGGTCGACGGTCGAGACGGCCACATGCATGCGCGTATCGGCCGAGGCGTAATAGATCAGCACGCGGCCGTCGTCGTCCATCAGCCAGCCGTTGGCGAAGGCCACGTTCATCACGTCGCCAAGATATTCGTCGCCCTCGGGCACGAGGAAGTAGCCGCCGGGACGGGCGATGACGCGCGTAGGGTCGTCGAGGGCAGTCATATACATATAGAGCACGTAGCGCAGACCGTCGGCCGTGGCTCTCACGCCGTGAGCCAGATGGAGCCAGCCGCGGGGGGTCTTCAGCGGGTGCGGCCCCTCGCCGTTCTTCACCTCGGTGATGGTGTGATAGCGGCGCGAGTAGATGATCTGCTCGTCGCATACCTCTGCGTGGGTAATGTCGCCGACGAGCGCCCACCCTATGCCGCCGCCGCTGCCGGTATCGATGAAGCCGTCCTGGGGGCGGGTGTAGAAGGCGTAATACTTTTGGGGGGTGGGTGATGGGTGGTGGGTGATGGGCTTGCCGTCAGCATCGACGAACTCGGGGTGGAGCACGACATTACGCTGCTGCGAGCGGCTTTTCAGGTCGGGCAGCCGCTCCCACGTCACTAGGTCCTTGGTGCGAGCGATGCCGGCAGTAGCGGTGGCCGCCGAGAGGTCGCCGGGGCGGCTGTCGTCATGGCGCTCGGCACAGAAGACGCCGTAAATCCAGCCGTCCTCATGCCGGGTGAGGCGCATGTCGTAGACGTTGGTGGCGGGGTTCAGGCCTCCCTCAGCCGTGTCGTCGGGTGCCTCGGGCATGGTGATAGGCTCAGGCCAGAAGCGGAAGTTATCGATGCCGTTGGGACTTTCGGCCACGGCGAAGAACGACTTACGGTCGGCACCCTCTACGCGTACCACAAGGACATAGCGCTGTCCGCTGGTGCCTAAGGGCGACGGCCCGTCCCACTTCATGGCGCCGCTGTTGAGCGTGGCGTTGATCATGATGCGCTGCATCAGGTGGGGGTTGTCGCGCTCTGAGAAGTCGTAGCGCCACTCCAGCGGCGTATGGTCAGCCGTCAGGATGGGGTACTTATACTTCTCGTAGATACCGTTGGGGGCGTGGCACAGCGAGGCCAGCGGGGCGTCGCTACCCCACTCCACCGGAATGTTCTTGCGCCCTAACAATGACTCATGCCACTGGCGCAGAGCGGCTACTCGTTCGTTAAATGTCTTCATATTTGAGATTTGAGGTTTGAGTTACTTGATATCGTTAAGGAAGAGCACGTTCTTGGCGTCGTAGAGCTTCTTGAAATCATCGCCGCTGGGGTGGTCCTTGGAGGGTCCGAAGAACTCTTTCTTGTAGTTACGCCACAGCAGGAAATAGCTCAGCGGATACTGATCCATGACAGGTTTCAAGACGCGCGACCACCAGGTAGTGTCGGTCATGTTTTTCAGGCCACACTCCGTCATGGCCAGCAGCTTGCCGTTGTCGCGTGCAAAACGGCTGAGGAAGTCGAGGTCGGCGGTCACCTGACGGCGGAAGTCTTCTTCCGTGCCCCACTGGTAGGCATCCTCGCCGATGAGCGTCACACGGTGGTTGCCGGGGTAGCGCTTGAGGAAGCGCTCCTGCGTCCACGAGCCGTCGAGATTGGGCGAGTAGCTCCACAGCAGATTGGTAAAGCCTCGGTGGTCCATCTCGTCCTGCAGCATATTCCACAGGGCATGAAACTCCTCGTCGGTGCAATGCTGCTGCCCCCACCAGAACCAGGAGCCGTTGTTCTCGTGCCACGGGCGGAAGATGACGGGCACAAGGTTGCCCTTGCTATCCTTGAGCGAGCCGATGAAATCGCCGACGCGCTGCATCCACGTCTGGAACTTAGCATGCTGGGCGCCGCCGGGCAGTATGCTTTTGACCACGCCGGGGGTCTTCACGTCCCAGGCCGTGCCGCCGGTGAGGGGGTTGCGCGGGTGCCAGCTCAGGGTGACCACGCCGCCGCGCTCCACATGAGCCACCAGCTGTTCGCGGATACGCTGGAAGGGCACGCTGTCGAGGTTCTTCTGGTCGCCCACCTCTATGCCGCCGAGGTCAAAGCCCATCACGGCCGGGTAGTCGCCCACAAGGTCGCGGACGTCGCTGCGCCCCCACTGCCACTCCCACGTCAGACCGTAGAACGGGTCATCCTGGTGGCCGGCCATATAGCCTTTCTGCTGCAGCTGCGACAGGCGGTCGGCAAGCTTGGCTGACGTGGAGCCGACGTTCATCTGCTCACGCAGCCATCCGAGCCACTCGTCCCACTGCTCCTGATACCAGAAGTGGGCCGTCTGCTGATAGACGCTCAGCGTCTTCGGCGCCTTTAATATATTATAGGTGGCGTAGGCCGTGGTGGGCGGCACCACGTCGTCGTTGTAGCCAAACGATACCCACGTGGGGCACGTGATACGGCGGGCGAAGTTCACGCCGTCGTAATAGCGCGAGGTCTCAATCTCGCGCTCCATGCCCTTGCCTTTATTCTCGCCTTTGGCCAAGCGCCAATAGAAATAGTGCGGCCACCCGCAGGCCACACCCTTGAGCGACGCCGTATGGTCGCAGAGGGCAGGATGGACGGCGGCCACAAAGGTGACGCGGGGGTCGAGGGCGGCTGTGGCGTAAGACAGGAAACCTCCCTGGCTGCTGCCGGTGACGCCCAGCTGGCGGCCGTTCCACTCGGGCAGCGAGGCCAGGTAGTCAACGGCGCGCACGCAGCCCACGATGACACGCTTGTAATAGCTGTCGTCGCGCGACTGCAGACCGTAGTTCCAGTAATTGCTCAGGGCGCCACTGGCCAGGTTGTCGTAGAATGCCTGCGGCTCTGTGACGCTGACGCCATGGATGCCTATCTCAAGCACGATGGCCTCCGTGGGCGCCGTATAGGTGTCGCCGGTATAAGGGCGCACGCCGGCACCGGGGACACGCAGCAGGGCGGGATACTTGCCCGGCTTGACAGGTACGCTCAGTATGCCGTAGGTGCGGCTGCCCCAGCGGAGGTTTTGGAAGCTTACCTCATAGACGTTGACCTTCTCGGTGCAGCGCTCGGGCAGCAGCCTCCGCGTAGACTCCAGCGACGTCCAGCGGGCCTGCTCCAGCGTCTTCTGCCAGAAAGCGTCAAAATCCTTCGGGCAGGTCGTCGTTGGCTGTAGCTGCCCGGGCGAGAACGCAGCCGTGCAGGCACCCTTATACTCCTTGCCGCCTACCTTGGCGGTCACCGTCAGGCGGTAGAAACCGGGCTGCTTCATAGTGCCCGTCCACGTCATCGTGCCGTCCTTGAGCACCTTTTTCTCCTTTACTTCCGGATACATCTCGGGGCCGGCCTCATAGCTCACCTCCACATTGTCTACAAGGGTCGACGAGCGCAGCACGCTCACCGTGAAGCGGGCCTTCTGGCC
>OCTW011607798.1_pt1 | contig 12386 bp, 10 predicted proteins | sample 1539671 | NCBI WGS metagenome assembly OCTW01 (sample SAMN02144230, study PRJEB22623) | gut metagenome | biome: sheep rumen | host: Ovis aries | place: New Zealand | reverse complement strand
ACCGCTCCGGCGGTTCCTGTTTTTTATGTCCTGCATTTTCCCGCTGCCATCTTCTGCAGTCCCTTTTTCCCTTTGAGCTCATAGTTGAACCCTTTACTTCCCGTTTTACTCGCCTCATACTTCATAAATAATAAAACCGTCTTTTTTTAATCCCACTTATCAATTTTGCAACAATCATTATCAAAATTAGCTAAAATTTTACGAAAACATTTACTCGAAAACCCAAAAGCATCAATATATTTCTAGAATTTTGGGATGAAAATCCTGAAAAAATTAAAAAAGGAGTGTATATGTTATGAAGAGGATTCTTGTTCTGGTGCTCGCTCTCGCGATGTGCCTCGGCTGCGCTTCTGCTTTTGCGGATAAAGTAGGCGTAACCATGCCGACTCAGGACCTGCAGCGTTGGGTGCAGGACGGTGACAACATGAAAAAGGAACTGGAAGCCAATGGCTATGAAGTCATGCTGACCTATGCCGCCAACAATGTTGCGACACAGGTAGCTGATCTGGAAAACCAGATCACCAACGGCTGCAAGGTTCTGGTTGTTGCCTCTATCGATGGCGGTGCTTTGGGTGATGTTCTGGCCAAGGCAAAAGAAGCCGGCATCATGGTCATCGCATATGACCGTCTGCTTATGGGCACCGACGCTGTGGATTACTATGCCACCTTCGACAATTACAAAGTCGGCCAGATTCAGGCCAACTACATCATCGAGAAGCTGGATCTTGAAAACACGGACAAGACCTATCGCATGGAAGTGTTTGCCGGCTCTCCCGATGACAACAATGCTCTGTTCTTCTACAACGGCGCAATGGATTTGCTCAAACCCTATATCGACGCTGGAAAGCTCGTTGTTCCTACCGGTGAAACCGAATTCCAGACCTGCGCGATCTTGGGCTGGGGCACTGATGACGCCCAGGCCCGTATGGATAACCTCCTCGCCAAGGCCTACACCGACGGCACTTTCCCGGATCTGGTTCTGAGCCCGAACGACTCTCTGGCCATGGGCATCGCCAACTCTCTTGAAGCCGCTGGCTGCAGCGCTGAAAACTGGCCCATCATCACCGGTCAGGACTGCGACAAGGCGAACATGAAGAATATCCTTGCCGGCAAGCAGAGCATGTCCGTGTTCAAGGACACCCGGACTCTGGCTGCAAAGGTAGTGGAAATGGTTAATGCTTACCTGCTGGAGGACGAAGTTCCGGTCAACGACACCGAAACCTACGACAACGGCGTTAAAGTCGTTCCGTCTTTCCTCTGCGACCCGGTCTTTGCCGATATCAACAACTACAAAGAGCTGCTGATTGAATCCGGCTACTACACGATGGAAGACATTCAATAATTCCCCACATCGGGAAGCACTGCTTTCCGCTCGGACGAAGGGGCGGGCACACCCGCCCTTTCGTCTATTTTTTGCATAATGAATGAAGAAGGGAATGATCTCATGAACCTTCTGGAAATGCATGGCATTACCAAAACTTTTCCCGGTGTAAGAGCACTGGACAATGTCAACCTCCAGGTGGAGGAAGGGGAGATACATGCCCTCGTCGGAGAAAACGGCGCAGGCAAATCCACCCTCATGAAAGTTCTCAGCGGCATCCACCCCTACGGTTCCTATGAAGGTCAGATTCTCTATGACGGAAAGGAATGCAGATTTCAGAATATCCGTGATTCAGAGAGTCTGGGAATCGTCATCATCCATCAGGAACTCGCCCTGGTCCCCTATCTGACCATAGCAGAAAACATGTTCCTGGGGAATGAACAGAAAAAAATGAAAGGCGTCATCGACTGGGACGCCACATTTGCTAACGCTGAAAAATACATGCGCATGGTGGGTCTTGAGGATTCGCCTCGTGAGCTGATTAAAAATATCGGAACAGGCAAACAGCAGATGGTAGAAATTGCCAAGGCACTGGCGAAAAATGTGCGGCTTCTGATTCTGGACGAGCCCACTTCTTCCCTGACCGAGGCAGATTCACAGAAACTGCTGGATCTGCTGCTGGAATTCAAGAAAACGCGTGGCATTACGTCCATTATCATTTCGCATAAGCTGAATGAAATCGCCTATGTTTCGGATCACATTACCGTGATCCGGGATGGAAGAACCATTGAAACGCTGACAAAAAACACGGATGATTTCTCCGAAGCGCGGATTATCAAAGGAATGGTCGGACGGGAGATGACCAACCGGTTCCCCAAAAGGGAAAATATCTCCATAGGAGAAAAATCCCTGGAAGTCAAAAACTGGACCGTCCACCATCCCCTGTATCCAGAGCGGATTGTTGTGGACAACGTATCGCTTTATCTACGCAGAGGAGAAGTCGTCGGCATTGCCGGTCTGATCGGTGCCGGACGGACGGAATTGTGCCAGAGTATCTTCGGAAAAGCATACGGAACCCAAATCAGCGGACACCTCTTTAAAGACGGGAAGGAACTGAATCTGAACACGGTTTCAGAAGCGGTCCACCACGGCCTGGCCTATGTTACAGAGGACAGGAAAGGCGACGGCCTTGTCCTCACCAATTCCATTAAGAGGAATATCACCCTTTCCCGCCTTGGATTTGTCAGCAAGCACGGGGTTCTGGATGCAGATTTGGAAAAAGCCAAAGCGGAGGAATACCGTCAAAAGCTCGGCATCAAAACACCTTCCGTTGAACAGTATGTAAACAATCTCTCCGGTGGAAATCAGCAAAAGGTGCTGGTTGCAAAATGGATGTATGCAGAGCCGGATATCATGATGCTCGATGAGCCGACGCGCGGCATAGATGTCGGTGCAAAATACGAAATTTACTGCATTATCAACAATATGGCTGCAGAAGGAAAATCGGTCTTGATGGTTTCTTCTGAACTGCCGGAGCTGCTTGGCATGTGTGACCGGATCTATGTCATGTGTGAAGGCAAACTCATCGGCGAGCTTCCTATAGAAGAAGCAAGTCAGGAAGTGATCATGCATATGATCATGCAGGCCAGTAAATCAAATATCGGCTCAGAGGCCGTGTAAATCTACAGCAAAGGAAGGATACGAGCATGGCAAAGATAAAGCAGATTATCCTGATGATGCTTACGGTTGCATTCGCTGCAGCAGGAATTTTCGGACTTGTTCTGAACAACAAGGAAAATAATTCCAAGCCTACAGAATATGAGACATATCAGCAGCTCTCTGAAAGCGTCCTGTCTGAATGTGAAGGGTTTCAGGCTGTGGCAGATCAGGCAATGAAGAATATTGAAGGCTATCTTGGACAGATGGAACACAACCGTGAAGCCCTTACCGGCGCAGGCGGTGATCCCTCCGGAATAGATGCTGCAATAGAAACGGTAAAGAAGGCCCAAGCAGAAGCTGTCACAATGCGTGAAAAGATGGAAAACGATATCGGAAAAATCAAGGACAGTGCGCATTTGGACAATTCTGACCCTGACGCCGTAACCAAAGCATTGAATACTATGCCAAAGCGGCTGAATATGGTCCGGACTTCCCTTAAACGGATTACCAAAATTGACCCTGACGAGAGTGCCTCAAATCTGAGTGCGGAGAGCACTGCGCGCAAATACTGCACAAGCAGCGCCGCGGACATCACCGCAGCCTTCCCTGACCTGGATCTGGGTGAGCAATTCACCGTTGTCAAGGAAGCAGCCGAAGCTGCGGAAGAGGCTGCCAATCGTTTCAGCTTTACCAAATTTCTGCAGGGGAACTGGGACAACTTCCTCTGGCTGGCCGGATTCGTCTTCCTGATAGCAGTGCTTAACGTCATCGGCATAAAGAATCCTGGCTTAAAACACAAGATTACTTCCGGTGCAAACAAAAATATGATGCTGGTTGCCCTGGTCGGCATTACGGTCATCTTCTTCATCCTGACCCGTTATAAGCTTCTCCTGCCGGTGAACGTCTCCAACATTATCAATCAGAATGCTTATATCATCATTCTGGCCTGTGGTATGCTGATGTGCATTATCGGCTCAGCCAATATTGACCTGAGTGTCGGCCGCGTAATGGGGTTTATCGGCGCCTGTGCTGCAAAATTCATGATTGAAGGAAAGATGCCCGTTTACCTGGCTGTGCCGCTCTGTCTGCTTATTGGCATTGCAATCGGAGCATGGCAGGGCTTCTGGATTGCATATGTAAATATTCCCGCTTTCGTCGTTACCTTGGCCGGGCAGCTGACATTTTACGGCCTGACCATGATGATTCTCCAGGGCCTTACTATTAATAACTTTCCTACTGCATTCAACACCATTTTTAATTCCTATCTTCCTGACATCCTGGGACCTTTTTTCCGGAATCTTGGCTTCAGTTCCAAACTGAACTGGACAGCCATGGTCATCGGTTTCCTGGTTGTCGCTGTCTTCATTGTCACACAGGTTCTTGGAAGAGCCAATCGGATTAAAAAGGGGTATCCTGTCGACACCCTGACCGCCATGTGGGTTAAGATCGCCATCATCTCTGTGGTACTGCTGTGGCTGTTCTATTCCATGGCCGCCGCCTTCGGTCTGCCAACAGTTCTGTTCACCGTTGCCGTTGTTCTACTCATATACCTGTTTATCACCAGCCGCACGGTAATGGGACGCCATCTGTATGCAATGGGCGGCAATGTCAATGCAGCACGGCTTTCCGGCGTAAAAACCCAGAAAATGTTATTCCTGTCCTATGTAAATATGGGGCTCCTCGCAGCGCTGGCCGGTTTGGTTTACGCTGCCCGTTTGAATGCATCTTCTCCGCAGGCTGGTGCAGGTGATGAACTGTATGCCATTGCCAGCTGCTATATCGGCGGAGCTTCCGCCTATGGCGGTATTGGCACGGTCGGTGGTGCATTAATCGGCGCAATGACGATGGGCGTCATTAAAAACGGCATGTCCATTATGTCCCTTGGCCAGGATATCCAGCAGATCGTACTGGGAATGGTCCTTCTAATTGCCGTCGTAATTGATATTGTTTCCAAATCCAATGGTGCGCCGCTTCCGTTCCTTTCACGTTTTACGAAACAGAAGGAAAAAAATTCTGCTAAATAACTGAAAAGGATGTTCCTTTATAAGGCATTCTCTCACGACTATGCCTATGGCTCGTTGTTTCCTGTTTCGGCAAAAATCCAGAATTCAACCTTAATTTAATAAAGCAGAGGCTGTCTAAACCGAAAGGGTTCAAACAGCCTCTGCTCTTTTGTCTGGAACGATTTTTTCTTTCTATGTCCGGAAAGATTATAAACGCTCTCTGGCGCTTTCAACGCAGTCAAAACAGTACACAGAAAACCAATATTCAATGTTACCTGACTTTTATAGGAATACTTCCATCCTCTGCCCTTCTGGAAGATCGGCTCATCCGTCCTGCAGCTTACAGACGGATAGTAAGCACATTCAAGCCCAGCAGATTCTGATACTGCATATCCTTGGAAATATTTCGGACCATCCGAAGGCCGATATGGCTTACGAGATCCTCTGACTGGATCATCTCTGCACGCGAGAGTGGGTCGAAAGCCTTGCAGTTATCCCGCAGACGGAGAATCAGATCATTTTCCTTATGCACGACCCGGATATCCACAAAATGCTTTTTAGTATCCTTCGTAAAACCGTGAAGGATGATATTGCCGGCCATTTCCTCCATTGCCAGCGCTGCATGATTAGCCCGCCGTCTGTCGATTCCACAATCGGTACAAAAGCCAATAATCTGATTTGAAATATTCAGGACTTCCTGCATGCTCCGAACCTCAATGTCAATTCGGTCATTTGGTGCTGCACCAAAGCTGTCCGGAACCGCCAGAAGATCCTCCATTGTCCTGGGACATTTTCCTTTAACGTGAAAGGCATAGCCAAAGATCAGCAAGCAGCAGAGGACTCCGTTGAGGACATTGGCAATATACAAACCTGTCATCTTCATAGCCGGAATCAGCACCAAAGAACAGAGCACAACCCCTACAGCCCCATCTAAAACAGGAAGCGCAAGAGAGAGAAATTTCTTTTCTGTTGCTTGAGAGTAGCAGCTGAAGTTCAAACTAATAACAGCCAGCGGCATACAGAGAGGCAGTATACGAAGACCCATCAGCGTCATCTGATACACCTCATCTGCAGGGTTTCGATAAAACATCATGGTAAAAGGCTGAGCCAGAAGCACCAGCAGTGTTGTGACACCGATCTGAACCAAAACACATTTTTTCATGAAAATATAACCGATGCCAATAAGAGAACTGCGATCCTCCTCCCCTATGCTGATCCCCAGCATCATGCGGGTAACCGCCACCATGCCAAACGGAATCGGCCAGAAAATCGCCATTACAGAATTGGAGGCGGCAAAGGCGGACAAGCCCCCGCTGCCAACATACTTCAAAATCAGCAGGTTCACTATAAAGCATCGAAACATTTCAACAAAGCGCGAAATAGCACCGGGATATCCTCTATGCATGATTCCGAAAGCGCTCCGCAGGCTGAAGGATTTTAAATCAAACTCCATTTTCGATTTCCCTGTTAAATAGTAATGGCCATTCACCAGACAGAATGTCCAGACCGCCACAGCAGAGCCCAGACCGAGTCCAAAGGTTCCCATCCCCGCAACCGTAACAAGGAGCGTATTCATAAGTGTATTGACGGCAACACAACAAAGGCTGGCCGTCATAGTCCGCCTTGTATTATTTTCTAGAGAGAGGAAGGAAAAAAACTGCTGGCCAAGAACCAAAGCAGGAATGCCAAAGGACTGTCCCAACAAATATCTGTTCAAAGAAGCGAGTTCAATTGGATCCTTAACAAAAACTCTGAAACACCCCGTTGCAGATATCAGCGCCATAAGCAGAGCAGTGATAACAGAAATCACACAGGAAATCGTTAAATCTGAAGTGAAAAATCTGCGTACCTCATTCAAATCATTATGAGCCAAGGCCTTTCCCACAAGAAGCTGAGAACCACTGACAAGCATCATGCTGACAGCAAAAAGGAAGTGATCCATAGGAGCATAAAATCCTAGGGATGTCATGGCGGTTTTCCCAATAAAGTTACTGGCATAAATACTGTCTACAATACAATTGGCAGCATTGATAAGAAGCATCAATACCTGAAAGGGCAAAAGGCGGAAATACTGCCGGGAGAGGAGTCTGTTTTCTACTCTGGAATTCTTCATATTCTTCTTTCTCCATATAATGCATATAGAAGCAGAGCTATTATCAAAACAGGGTGTTCCACAATATTACACATGGTACTAGTTTTACACAAAAAACAGTGTTGAAATTGAGCGGACCAGTCTCACTTCTTGTATTTTATATACATATGCCAAAAAATCAATGTTAATTTTCTAATTTTACAAATTGATTTCCTCTCAGCATCTGCTTTATCTCGTCACGGATAAGAAAGCCTGTCCTCACAAGGTAAAACAGGCGCAGGATTCCATTTTATCCCATGGCCCCGGTTTGACCCAAATAAAAAAGCGTTCATGCCTGACCTCTATGGTAAGCATGAACTTTTTTAATGCAGGCATGATGCTTTTCTTAACATTTATGCTTCCGGAGCTCTGTTCAGCCAGGCCCGCTCGCCGAATGGCTTTTTGGGTGGTTCCTTCGGCTCTTCCTCAGCAAGGCCCACCGGCAGAACACAGACCAGCTCGTATTCATCGGGCACATGGAGAATCTGCGCGATTCTATCACCGATCCTGTCCGTATCGGTGATATGGCCTTCGTACCAGCAGCTCTGATAGCCCAGGGCCGTAATAGCCAGCAGCATATTTTCAATGGCTGCGGCATAGTCCTGCGTGGCAAAACAGCGATCCCGATAGGCGATGATCCGCCGCGTCAGGACGCAGATCACAGCAGGTGCCGTTTCAGCTACAGGCGGATCGATCACTGCTTTGATGCTGTCCAGCAGGGTCGGATCATCCACCGCAATCATGCTTGTGGTTTGCTTGTTGCAGCCGGAAGGTGCTGCCAGCCCTGCTTCCAGGATAGCTGTCAGATGCTCCCGGGGCACCCTGTCCGGCTTGTACCTGCCGCGATAGCTGCGCCGGGACAGGATCAGGTCCAGAACTTTCTGCTGACTGTCAGGAATCCGATACTTTTCCAGTCTGTAAAGGTGCTCCTCGTCTGGCCTATCCACGCCATTTTTAAATGCATACCCCATTTTCTGATAAAAAGGCAAACCGGTAATCGATGCCGGGATTTCGATGCGCTTTGCCCGCAGCGCAAATTCATCCTGTTCCAAGATCTTTACCATAGCTCGCCCAATGCCTTTTCCCTGCTTTTCCGGATGCACGAAGATGGTGAACAGGCTGCTTTCATCCTCCCTGCCCCAATATGGGCCAATAGCACCGCATCCGATAATCTGTCCTGCTTCCTCAGCAACATAGAAATGTGTCCAGGCTGCCCGTTCCAGAACATGCTCCGGGGTTTGCTCCGCGGCCAACGCTTCCATAAGTTCCGCCGGATAATCCTTTGTATTCGACACGCGAATGGTAGTTCTGATCAAATCAGACACTGCCTGTGCATCCTGCGATTGAAATTTTCTGATGGTCATGCTCCCCCTCCTCCGTTCCCTATTTTGCAGAAGGCAACTGCGTACTAACTAACGCTAATGCTATCTCCTCAATAAATCCGCCATTTCCTTTTCCAAAAGGCGGAATACATTAGCGATCAGGTATCCGTCGGCGATAGCATGGTTCATTCTGACGCTGACCGGCATAAGCAGCCTTCCGCCTTCTTCGCGGTATTTTCCCCAATTGATGATAGGAAGAAAATACAGGTATCCGTCGGGGAGCTCGATGTTCAGCGAATCATAGGAAAGCCAGGAGATGTAGGAAGCGTCAAACCAGTTGGGATGATTCGCCGCATCCAGGCCATATTCCCGCGTCTGTTTTGCTTTCTCCACATCCTCCAACGCATGGCGATAGAACTCCTCATACTCTTTCCGGTATTCCGTATAAACCAATGTGCAGGTTTCTGTGTCTTCATGGAACACATACTGTGCCGGATGGATCACATCATAGCATATCAGTTCATCGGTCTGCCACAGATAAGCCATCCGGTAATCCTCCCGGGAATTGAGAACCTTCGAAAGGATATACAGAAAGTTGAGATAGAATTTGGTTCCTGTTTGTTTGCTGTATGCTGCAAGGGCTGTCACATCGATCCGGGCTGTCATTGAGGTGGAGCACTTGCAGTCCTGAGTAAAATGGCGATAAACACCTTTTCGGTAATAGGTCTCTTTATCAATAACTCTATAATTCATGATGATTAATCCCCCAGCTTCTTCGCTCTCCAAGATGGTGTATGCCCCGTGTATCCTTCCAGAATTAGGACAGAAACTCAAACAGATCACCGTAATCGGATTTTCTGAATAGTCTTGGAAGCAGCCGCTTCATTCTCATTGTCTTCATGGCTCCTGATCCATCACCACACGAACGGAATCACTTTATATCTGACCCGTTTCTTATATTCGGCATATCCTTCCAGCCCGCTTTCCAGCACCCGCTCTTCATTGCGGATGCGTTTTGCGATGATCGGGATATATGCCAGTATGATCGCAAAGGAAAAGATAGATCCCAGCACCAGCGGCATCGACAAAAACAGAAAAAGCGTGCTCATATACATTGGATGCCGGACAACGCCATAAAGCCCTGTATCGATGACTTTCTGGTTTTCCTGTACTTTCACCGTCCTGGAGAGCCAGACATTTTCCCGCAGAACCTCGGCATACAGCGCATAGGCAAGCAGAAATAGGACTGCCGCCATACAGGAAACCCAGGCGGGGAGCACCATCCAGCTGAACCTGAAATTCAGCCCGGCAACAACAAATGCTGCCAGAAACATCAGCCCGCTGAGGGCAATCACAGCTTTCTGCTCGGACTGTTCTTCTTTGACATCCAGTCTTTTCCGCAGAAGATCAGGCGTTTTGTGCATCATGATCAGACCTGCAATAAACATCGGGACGAAAAGGATGCCGATCAGCAGCCACGCCTGCTTGTATGCAAGCGTCCCTGCCGGCACAAACAGCAGTAAGCCAACCATCAGCAGACCGCCCAGGAATTTTTCGATTGCTTGTATAAACAATTTTGCGTCCATTTTCTGTCCTTTCCCTGTAATACAGTATATTGCTTTCTCCTATTTCCAGAAAACATCATGATAATGGCAGATGCATATGCCGTCATCCCGACTGGACAACGTGTTCAAGAAATCCATATCCCTGCCGATGGCCTCCCTCCGGATAAAGGATCCCCCATCCCTATCCTTTTCAACGGTTTCCAAGAGAAGATACTCCGCTTCTGTCAGCGGAACAATCTGATCCGGCACGGCACCAGGCAGGAATTCTTCACTTTTCAAAAGATCATGCATCTCGCCGAATTGCAGTAGATGGATTTCCATCGGCTCTCGAACCGCGCTGATCTGGATGGCAACCGTCGTGGTGTCGGTGATTTCCATGCCCTTTTCTTCGTGTTTTCGCTCTTCCCGAATCGTCTGTCCGACAGAGGAACCGATGGGATTCATGGCTGCGCTTACCGCCATGAAGTCTCCCGGTATGGCAAACACCTGTCCGGAAACAGCCAGCAATACGGGATTGAAGAAAAAGAGCATCTCCTCCTGACCGGGAACAACGCTGATTGTCCCATCGATCTTGACAGAAGCACTGTCTTCATTGATGTCATAATCGATGTCTGTAAATCCATCGTCCATATTCGACACGATACGGCTGCCTTCTCCGGCTGCATCTGGAAGCATGAAACAGATGAGGCGGAGCCCGCGGACATCCCCAAAGATATATTCAGGGTCACAATCCGGCGCTGACTGCAAGCATTCAGCCAGAAGGACGCCTGATTCGCCGGTATAAACGGACAGATCCTCCCTGGTGATCAGCAGACCAATCAGCCGGGAGCCTTCCGATAAATTTGCAGGAAGCATCTCTTCAGATAAAGATGCTGAGGCGAGCAGTACCATCATTGTCAGTAAAACAGCAGCGATCTTCTTCATTCCACCCACCTATCCTCAGGCAAACAGCTGTCCCGGCAGCTTCAGCTTTTCCTTGTGTGGAAATTGTCGGTCAAAGGCTTCCACGTCTGCATCCTCCACATAGTATCCTTTAGGCGTCTGATACACACCGGTGATCCCGTCAAGATAGCCCAAGGCCAGCTCTCTGCACAGGAAGAAGGAATCGTCCGCACCTTCCGGCAGATCGTGGTAGCGGATGCCAAACTTCCGGGCGTAGTCAAAGCCACAATGGCTGTAAAACTGGATATTCCCCTCAAATAACACCGCGCCAAATCCCATGGCTCTTGCCTTCTCCAGGCTGAAATCCAGCAGCTTTTTCCCGTAACCCTGCCGTTTCAGTTCCGGAATGATCCCGATCGGTCCCATGGTCAGCACCGGGATATCCCGCCCGTCATCGGCTTTGATGACCGTTTTCATAAACATGTTCTGGCCGATCAGCCGGCCTTCCTGCTCCATCACAAAGTCCAGTTCCGGGATAAAGGCCGGATCGTCCCGTAGCACGTGCATCACATAATGCTCGCTGCACCCTGGACGGTAGACGTTCCAGAAGGCCTCCCGGATCAGGTTTTCGGTTTCTCTGTAGTCTTCTTTTCTTTCAAGGCGGATTGTTGTATTTTGCATGGCTTTCTTCCTTTCATCGATGGATATAAACCCGCGTCTCATTCCCGCTGTCGTCGTCATGCGCCACGCACAGAAATGCCCAGCCATACCGCTCATAAAAGCCGGTATGATCCGTAACAAGATATAGCGGCATCCTTCCTTTTGCCCTCATATCCTCTACGACGAGATCAAGCAGTCTTCCGGCGATGCCATGTCCCCGGAAGTCTTCTTCTGTATAGACAGCACAGACATTCGGGGCAAGGTCCTTCCGGTCATGAAAATCGTTCTCTATTACGCCCAGTCCGCCGACAATACGGTTCCCAGACAGACAAAGGTACCAGCCATATTCCGTTTCCCGATTCAGATAGGCTGCCATGCAGGCATGATAAGCTTCCCTTGGCACGCCCCATTTCTCATGAAACCATGTTGCTGCGTTTTCCAGAAGCTCTGGAGCTTCCCTCAGGGAGAGATACTTATATCCCTGCAGGTTTTGTACGGCATCCGGATTGTTCCCTGTGATGGCTGCCAGCCTTTGGCAGGCTCCCATCTCCGCACAGTTACCGCAGGTTTCAAGCTTTTTTTCCATTGCGCATTGGCGTATAGGGCAAAGGGATTCACAGTAGGGTGTTTTGGGTCCGTTGATCCGGCACCCAACACAGTGGATCATTTCTGGCGTGATCTCCACGCCATTCAGCTCAGACCACTCCTTCGCGACCCGCTGCCGCAAAACATCATCCTGATTGACCGTTGCAATCCTGGCATTGCAGGTTTCGCAGTCCAGTCCGCAATAAGCGATATATTCGTTCATTTTTCTATTCCTCCGTTCACGATGGCCGCGTACTG
>OCTW011329183.1_pt1 | contig 12386 bp, 9 predicted proteins | sample 1539671 | NCBI WGS metagenome assembly OCTW01 (sample SAMN02144230, study PRJEB22623) | gut metagenome | biome: sheep rumen | host: Ovis aries | place: New Zealand | reverse complement strand
GTATTCCCCCCTATACTCCCCCTGAACCCCCTCCCCCGCCAGTCCCCGGGTTTTTTTGGCTATATAGGCCGAACAGTTTGTCATAAATTTTTTTCCCCAAAAAATCGACCCAAAAAAGTGACCCCCTTAAAAAAGACAAAAATCCCTAGCGGAAATCGTTTCTCTAAAGTAGGCATCACAAAAAATTTTTTCCCCAAATTTTTCATTCCAAAAAAGTGACCTTGCAAAAATCCCATTGTGTCTACGCAGCAAAAGTTAAAGTGTATCTTCACAAAGACTGACTTCCGATTCCTCCTGTGGGAAAACGCTTCCGGAAAGTAGGCATTGTCAAAAAATTTTTTCCCAAATTTTTTCGAAATAAAAAAGAGACCTTATCTTAAAGTCTCTTCATTATCCTTCTCATCGTTTCATTTATCATCTTCCTTATATCCCTTTCGGTGAGCACTATGTTTTCGGCAAGTGATTGGGCATATTGCTGTTTGTATAGACCATAGAGGAAACTTATCGGGAGCTCCTTGTCGTCACGCTGGTAGTCAAATGCGTTTATGTCGTTGTAGAAATGCATTTTCTCGCTCCAGTCAGGATAGTCGTCAAGGTATCTCCTGAGGAAAATGTCCCATAGCCCTAATTGGGATTCACTCAGATGGCTTGGAAGGAATATATCTATCCTTGTTATATAGTTGGAAGCGTCAACAATCTGGTCATCGCCATTGAGGGTAAGTGAGTCCTCGGCTTCAACTTCTTCCGTGTTGTATGGTGATTTCAGTTCCCCGTTCTGCGCATATTTCAATATCTGCATTCTCTGCGGCATCTGCATCGTTTCCGAGTCAAAATCAAGCCCTTCATTATCAAACCCGTCCCTGAATTCATTGTAATTGTAGTCATACGGGCGGACGTTTATATTCCTTACGTTGTTCAGCATCCTTCCGTCAAGTTCAATCCTTATCACCACCTCACCGAACTTTTCAGCGTTTCTCATCATTCCCCAGCCATAGCCGCTCCTGGAACTTCTCATCCTGGTAAGGGACATGTGCGGACCACCCCTCTTGTCAGCCTCAACGTCGTTCATGTTGAAGGTATCGGTCTCCATCATCTTTTTCAATGCCCGCAGGTTTGTGTAATGGTACTCTATGTCTTGTGCACTTTCGTATATCTGCATGTTATTAACAGTTTATAAGATAAATATCGTCTTAATATATTAAAAAACCAGGAGGATATCCTGGTTTTTACTTTCCTAATAGTTTTCTCTTTATCTCTTCAATCTTGTTTAACTGTGGCTGTTGTTGTCTGGCGAGTTCCATGTTCTTTTCTTCCAGTTCTTTCTTCTGTCGCTGGATTTCTGCCTTGTTTTCTTCCAGTTCTTTTTTAACCGCCGCTAATAACGTTGAAACCTTGCTGTACACATCGTAAGGCATGAGCCCGTACTTTGTTTCAATCAAGTTTATGGACCTTCGATATGTTCTTGATTGGTTTTTTGCCCGCTTTATCTTATTTACCCTCCTCATGTTTTCAGGTGTGTTTTCCGGACTCCTTTCATCCTTGCACCTCACTGAAAGCGCGTCCGTCCATTCGCGGGAGTCTTGTATTGCGTCGGTCCACTCAATTACGGAGGGGACTTCCATCAGCCTTTTCTGGTAGTTGTCACCGAGCGTCTTCTGGATATAATACAACAATGCCAAACATAACAACGTGTCGTCCGTCTTTGGCATACCGTCGGCCTTGGAGAGTATTGGACCGAATTTCACAATCCCATCAACAAGTGTTCTGGACAAAATGATGAAGTGCCCTCTTGGGAATGGAACCTTTTTTGACGCTTCGTTTGCGATGAACCTTGCCCCATATATGTTCCTGTCCTCGCGGCCTTCCCATTTGTCAACCGCCTTGATGATTTTCGGTATGTCAAGCCAGGTGGAGACGTTGGTCTTGATGATGTAGTCCCAGTCCTCCATTTTCAATGCCTCGTGGAAAGCCATAAGGGTCTTCTTGGATGTCGCACCAAGACCGTCAGGAACCGGAAGCAGCATCGTATGGGACTCCTGGTCTATGGTAAGTTCCCCGTCAGTGCCCCTGTAAAAATAGTATGATAAACCTTCGCCTTCGGCGTCTTTTAAAAACGTTTCACGGCATGCCTGCTCCTCTTCTTCATAGAGTGGTTGTTTGCAGGACATTAAAAGTATCAATATCTTGTTCTTCATAACTACTATAATATAATAAACCCCGGGCAAGAAGTCCAGGGTTAATTTGTGCTTTATTGCTATTATCGTCTGTGCTTGCTATTTAAATATTCTTCAAGCGGCACTATTTCATGGAGGTATTCCCAGTTTGCGCCCATATCATAAAATCTCTTGACATATTCCTCGCACTGTTCCTTGGTTCCAGCCCGGCCCGAATAACTGGTCCTGAAATTGGCGCTTACTGCATCCCTTCCGTCACCGTTCATCACTACGTAAGTATCTTCTGGCATATTAACCAAATCAGCCTCGTCTACATGGGGACATATTGAATCCCTTTCTTCACTGTCAAGCCTTCCGTATTCGTCGGTAAACTTATTCCACAGTCTTTCTTTCCCTCTTCTGTCTGGTTTTGTAGTCGCCAAAGTTCCGCATCATATCCTTGTGGGCGGTTTCCCTTGCCATGTCCAAAAGTCCCTTGGAAATCTCGTTCATGTTAATCCTTTCAGTGATAAGTCTTACTGACTTGTTTACCATTTCGGCAAGGTCTTCTTTTGTTAAGTTCATCTTGTTTACCCAATAATCGTCATCAAACATATGCTCGTCAGCCTCAACTTCTTCTGGGGTCTTCTCGTGCTTCTCGCCGTCAAAGTGCGTTGTGATTCCACGGTTCTCCTTTTCGTCTTCCGGGTAGTTTAGGCCATGGAGCTTCTTCTTCTCAGCATCTTCTTCGCGCTCCCTGGCCTTCGCAGCACAGTATTCGTCCCAAGTCATGTTTTCATACGGGTTCTTCGGCTGGAATCCTTCTCCACTGAAATGAGCCATGACACCACGATTCTCTTCATAAAGGTCGCCATACTCACTTGCGGCTTCCTCTACGTCAAAGTCGTTCTCCATATATTGCTTTACAGCGTCAATTACTTCCGGTGTCATTTCTTCCTGATTAACAATTTCCCAGGAGTCAAGTTCGTACTCGTCCGGGTCGTCTGGCTGTAAGTAACCGTCACCTTTCATTCCTTCGGTCCTGGTGAAATACACCTTCACCTTTGGATATTCAGGGAAATCAACATCATCATCAAGATATTTGTCAATGTCCGGTTCAAATACGAATGAATCACTGCCGTATTTGCTGTCCTCATAACCGTCATATTCACCGTGCCTGTCATAAATCGGTTTTCCGTAAGCTTCCTTCAGGAGTCTAGCTACAGAATATGATATGAAATTCCTGAGCTTTTCTTCGCTCAATGTTATCTGTCTTTTAGCCATATCTTTTGAATTATTTCTTTGTTATAAATAGTTGGACAAATTGATAAATGGAGCTATTTATCTATGGTATTGTATCTAAATGGAGAAAAACAAGAAATATTTGATAAAGGAGAGCGAGCTCAAGGAAATCATACAGGAAATGATTCTCATGGAACTGTATAATCCGGATGATTATGCCCACATGCACACACAAAACTACAAAGGTAGGATGCCTAATCTTACCGATATAGGAAAGGGTGCGTGGAATATGATTAAAGATATACCTAACGCCGTAATTCCTGATGAATATAAAAATCAGGTGGCAAACAATGGTCCAGGATTTTGGAATGACATACAAAGGAGAATGCTTGACGCGCTTGGCGTATCTGCAGCAGGAACCGCCGGACCAGACTGGTTTCCGAAACCAGGACAGATTGGTGGAAAACCTGGAACAGGACCAAATAAGAATGCAGAACAGCAACTTAATGTAGATAAAGCCGTTGATTGGCTTAGAAATCACGCATATCCATACTACATAAAGTCAAAGTGCGGACGCTGTGCAGAATATGTCAGAACGGCACTTAATGTTGGCGGACTTAAGGTTCCTCACGGTATGAATGGCCTTTATGCTAAAAACTACGTCAGAATACTGCCAGAGAACGGATGGGTTGAAATTCCAGTTGGTCAGGCAGGAGAATTGTGCGATGTATGTGTCATTGATGCGTTTGTCTCCGGTAACGGAAAGAAACACTATGCTGGACATATCGCAATGTGCATAGGAAACGGTGTTTGGGCATCAGATTTTATTCAGCGGTCAATGTATGGAATAAACGGTGGCCTTGCAAAGGGTGAAGAAGGAAAAGTGCATGTTTTTCGTTATCGGAACAGAGTATAAAGTTAATCAAAATAATAAGAAAGACTGGGCAATGACCCGGTCTTTTGTTTTAAGTAACTATTTATACAGAGTAAAGTATATCTAATTTTATGGCAAGAAAGAAGCATCTTATTAACGTACATACGAGTACAGGCACAACTGCCCCTACTGGAGCCAGTCTATATCTGGGTGAGATAGCAGTACAGCATACAACAAACGACCCTGGTCTTTGGATAAAGATGGGAACAACTGAGGCCAGCACAGCCTATGAGAAATTCATCGGTAAAACCGAGATAACCAATATGGTAAGTGCAACTTCCGGCCTTGTCAATGACCTTTCAGCTGTGACTTTGACAGGTGTTACGATGAATAATTCACCCGTTAATGTTACCAATCATGTCGCAAATCTTGGAACAGTGATTACGGCGGAAACACAACTTTCAACCGCAAAAACCGGTACCGGAAACGTCGTTGGAAGTATCAGTGTTTCAAACCACAAGATTACATCAACAATGTTCAGTGCCGCTTCCGCTGACCAAGTTTCAAAGCTTTCAGCTGGAACAATTTCCCTCGTAGCTTCTTCAGCCGCAAGCGTTTATTCATCCGCCGTAAGTTATGTTAATAGCGCGATTACCGGTCTTGATTCTTCAACAGCTGTAACAAATGGAAAATACATCACCGGAATTGCAATCGCGAATGGTAAAATCAGTGGGATTACAGAAGCAACTCTTCCTTCCGTGTCAGAAATAACCGCAACGACGACTGGTACCGGAAACGTATTCACCGCCGTTTCAACCACGGGCAACTCAATGACGTTTACAAAGGGTATGACCGCCGCAGCTAAGTCAGACCTTGATAGCCTTTCAGCCGCAACGACCGCACATACCGCGAATACGACCATGCATATAACCTCCGCAGAAAGAACAAGGTGGAACAATGCTTGGACATCCGGCGTTTCAGCTTATACAAAGGTTGAAAATCTGACAAAGAGGGTTGACGAAAATGAAGAAGTCGTTGCCGGTGCGCTTAACAACCTCAATAACAGGGTGAGTGTGGTTGAAACACATATGACCGGTGACTATATCCCGATTACTGGATATATGCTGGCAAGTGGAGCAACTGAGGAAGAACTTACCCTTAGGGAAACCGATACAGTTAATGAAGCCCTTGGTAAGCTCCAGAAACAGTCACTTGATAATGAGGAAGCTATTGCTGCCGGACTTAATGATTTGAATCAGAGGGTAACGGCGAACGCTCAAGCAATTGCAAGAAATACTGGTGTTACGCAATTAAGTGGTGCTGTAAGGTCTCTGTCCGCCGCAACATATTATGGGCTCGGAGAAATGTTTGACGAAACGCATAATCTTAGTTCAGCTACAAAAAGTTTAAGCTCAGCAACAATTAATTTAAGTGGAGCCGTAATGGGTATTTCGGCGAAGACAAGCGGTATTCTCACCATCAATGCAAACGGGGTTGAACAAGGTAGGTATTCACCATCAGCAAACACGACCATTGACTTGCAAATTGTACAGGATGTCACAGGTGCGGACGTCTTGTTGACTGGCTATGAGTTGGCTACCGGTACGACAGAGGAAGAACTGGCCATTGTTGCAACAGATACTGTTAACGAAGCGTTCGGTAAGATTCAGAAACAGAACTACGATAATGAGGCTGTTGTTGCTGGTGCCCTTAATGACCTTGATGAAAGGGTTCTTGCTCTTGAAGATGGTGGAGGAACAGACGAAATCTGGAAAGAAATTGAAGACCAGGAACTTGTAATAGCTGCTTCACTTAACGATTTGAATAGCCGTATTGTTGACCTTTCTGGCGATTCAAGTTACCATAGCTCACAGATTCAAATTCTTTCCGGCCTTGTTGCTGACATCTCTGGGAATACCGGAGGTGGTGGCGGTGGTGGAGAAGGCGCCGTAACCGGAGTAAGCATAACCGGGACCGGAAACGCCATAACCAATGCAACATTCGCAAGTAAACAACTTACTCTCACAAAGGGCAATGTTGTTACGGGTGTCACCATGAACGGCGCAGCAAAGACTGTTACGAACGGTGTCGTTAACCTTGGAACTGTATTGACATCAAGTACTGATTTTATCACAACAGGCTCAACTACCCAAACAAAAAACGGAACACTTCAAATTGGTTCAAGTAATACAAGTCTTCAGCCTAACGGTATAATAAGACTTGGAGGTAGTAATCCTTACCTTGCAATTAAGCAAGATAGTGGAACACAATATTATTTGCAGGTATACCAGGATAAAGTTTATTTTGGGCCAACATATACAAAAGCCATGTCTATTGATGCTAATGGTAATGTAGCGACTACTGGTTCTTCAACTGCCGGAAGCTTTGTTAAAAGCGGAGGAACATCTTCACAGTTCTTAAAAGCGGATGGTAGCGTTGATTCAACTGCATATGCAACAAATGCTAATTTAACTGCACATACGGCAGATACAACCGTACACGTTACAAGCACGGAGAAATCAACCTGGAACGGGAAGGCAAACACCAGCGACATTAAGATTACCGGTTTAACTGTCGGCGGAACGAACGCAACGGTAACAAATAAGGTTGCTGCAGTCCCTACCGCTTCTACAAGTACGTTCGGTGTCGTAAAAGTACCGGCACAGGCAACATCATTCTTAACAAACTCAAATGGAACCATCAGTGTTGCAACTGGCACGGGAGCAAATCAAGTAGCTAAAGGTAGTGATTTTGCAGCAGTATCCGCCGCGACAACAGCTCATACAGCAGATACAACAATTCACGTAACCGCAGCAAATAAGACGACCTGGGACGGAAAACAAGACGCGATAAGTGACCTTGCAACAATTAGAAATAACGCAAGTTCCGGGGCTTCAGCATATACTGGTGTTACAGCCCTTTCAGCTGCAACCACCGCCATGTCAGCCAACGTCGCCAAGATAGCCGTGACCGGAGTGACGGTAACGGGAACTGGGAACGCTGTGACAAATGCCGCCTATTCAAACAGCGCACTTACTCTTACGAAGGGTAATGTACTGACCGCAGAGACCTTAACCGGCGTATCTCTCGCAGGAACCGCCGTAACCCTATCAAGTAGGGTTGCGCCAATTCCGTCAGCTTCATCAAGTGCCTTCGGTGTCGTTAAGACCGGAAACTTCATCAGCAATAATAACGGAACTATCGCTGTTGCAACTGGTACAACCAACACAACGGTTGCTGTCGGTAACCATACGCATACGGCAAGTCAAGTTGGTGCACTTCCAACAGGAACAACTCTTGACGGAATTGCTGATGGTACTACAAGGAAACTATCCAACTATGCAACAACAGGGACAGTAAATACGCATACCGGAACAACAATACCAAACAGGACTTCCGGGCAGATGCACCTTCCTACAGTATCTGCTTCTGATAATGGTAAGATTTTGAGGGTGGTCAATGGTGCATGGGCTCTTGTTGACCCAGCTACAATCTACTCTGGAAGTGGTACTCCTGCACAGAGCCTTGGTAATGATGGGGACATTTATCTGCAGACTTCGTAGATAAAGAATAAATAGGTTATGTGCTTGCGGGTTGAAAATGTATGGACAGTCCACAGGCACATTTTTGATGTAAAATAGGAAAATGAAATTATTAGTATGAGTAGAGTCGTTACACATAGTGAAACTTGGACTGGGCATCCAACAAATTATTTGAGTGACCACCAGTATTATGCCGCAACTAACCAAACAAACGCATTGTCTCCAACAACCGACACCACATATGCTAACATCAACTTAACAAGGGGAAGCGATGCGGTAACTTATTGGTATGTAACGTTCGATACTAGTTCAATACCACAAAATGCAACCATAACGTCTTGTTCCGGAAAAATAAAATGTTCTATTTCTAATGCGAATAAGGGTTATGTAAAAACAAGACAGGCCCAATTTTTTAGTGGAACAAACGCAAAAGGCGCAGCGTTAACGGTCACAACAACTGCAAATGTTTCGTCGATAAATATAGGAACATGGTCAAGAGACGAATTGGATGATGCCAGGGTTAGGTTTTATGCTGTTAGAAATACTGGTAGCACTGAATCATCAATCTATTTAAGGCCCTATGGTGCTGATTTAACAGTTAACTATACTTGGGATGAGACGATATATTCAATTTCCGCCTCTTCTAATGTTCAAGGGGTTACCGTATCGACAACGAGTGGAGAAACAACAAGCGGTGGAACTAACGTTATTACTTTGTTCGGTGTTAGTAGTTTATCGGATATACGGTTACTGGATAATGGGTCTGATGTAACTTCTAGCCTTGTTGTGTCCGGTTCAAACTATGTTTATACATTAACTAATGTTTCTGCGGACCACACTATTCTTGTTGAGCCCAGGTCATCTAGAGATAAGGTTTATAAAAAAACAAGTTCTGGATGGGTTGAAATAACTCACGCTTACAAAAAAACGAGTTCTGGCTGGGTTGAACAGACAGATTTAACCAATCTATTCCAGGACGGGACTATTTATGTAAATGGGTAATGAGGTTAAAAGTTAAGAAAGATGAGTAGGCCAATTTCTATAACGAGCGCATCAACAACAGTCCTTGGAACATATACTTTAGTTAGCGGTAGTTTCAACGGGCAGGGTGCATCATACTTCTCCGGGTTGGTTGGTAAGGGAGTGGACGGAAGCAAAACAACGTCCAATTATTATTCAAACGGAAGTGGAAACATAGTAATTTTCACTTATAATTTGTCTTTTAGTGACATACCGCAGGCCGCAACCATCACAAGTTTGACATGTCAGGTAAACGGACACGCAGAAAGTACGTCACAAAACAATGAATACATGTGCGTCCAGCTATATTGCAATGATGCTGCAATAAGTGACGAAACCAACTTTAAGAGTCTTGGCACATCAAATACAACAACCACTTTAACAGCGACGACATTACCGACAATGGCAAATCTCAGTACACTTAAGTTGAGATGTCGGCTTGGTTATTATGGTGGTGCAATTAACGGAGCCACAGCCACTTTGGAATATAGTGTCAATGGAACGGCATATACGGTCACAGCGACAAGCACTTATACGGGAGCAACAGTTTCCCCAGCCACACAGGAAGTGATGAATGGTGAAAGTGCCGTTGTGCAGATTTACCCTGATGACCTCAATAGCATAATAGTTGAAGACAACGGGACCGACGTAACCGACCAATTGCAATATGTCATCCCAACGCCGGGAACACAGACGTTTACCGGTATTCCAACTTCATATGATGCCACTAATTCCGTATATGATAGCATATACGAGGGGACTACAGATGATGGCTTGGCACCAAACACATCAACATCAAGAATTTGTGTATATGTAGCACAAACTGCAAATGCCGAAGGAAAACTGACTTATAATTTTGATTGCAGCTCAATACCGTCAAATGCGACAATAACAAATGTAACTTGTGTCGCTGCCGCTGCTTGCCATAGTAACGGACAATACTTTGATACAAAAACTGTACAATTATATAACGGAAATACAGCAAAAGGTACCGCAACGACAATAACTGGTAACGGTAATACACGAACAGACCATAACATTAATGGTGGCTCATGGACCAGAAGCGAGCTTGATAACATAAAAATTGTCATCCGTGTCCAAAGAGGTACGAATACATCACAGTCGTCATTCAGTTTCTGGGGCGCTACGCTGACTGTTAATTACACCTTACCGTCAGACCCGTACTATACCTATACGCTAACCAATATATCTGCTGACCACGATATTCTTGTGAGCGAATCCATAATTGTACCACCAGAAGAAGACCCGACAAAGACCTACTATTCAGTAACCATTTCCAGTATTAATGCAATTACTGAACCTGGAAGAGGAACTACAAGGGTTGAATCCGGTACAGGACAAACAATCACAATTACACCTTTGGACCCACAACTTACATTGGCGCTGGATAATGGTGTAGATGTGTCAAGCCAGCTGGTGGCACATGGAACAGCAGCACCTACTTCTGCAGTTACTACCGTTCAGGGGGCTTCGTATGGATTTACTTTGAACAGCAGCACCGGATATTATGTATCAAACAATACTGGAATTGATAAGTCGGCGGCACTTTGCAAAGTTGATTTTGATTTACCGGTTAGATGTTTGGTAACCATTCAGTTCATAAATTATGCTGAGGCGACGTATGATTTTGGTGTATTTGGAAACATTGACGTACCACTCAGCACGGATTATTATGCGGCTGGGTCAGGCGGCGCAACGATTACGGATAATAGTTATAAATTAGCTTGTAATACATCTACATACAATACTTCCACACCACAGACAATAACATATGAAATAGCGGCAGGGCAACATTCAATCTATATAAAATATTCTAAAGATGATGCAACTGCCGACAATAATGATACACTACAATTTAAGGTGACCAATATAGAAACCTTGGAGCCGAGTGTTGGCTATTACACCTATAACTTAACAAACATCAATGCCGACCACTCATTGGTTTTCATTTTCGGTGATGTAACATATTACTTCGTCACATCATCGACGGACAGCAACGCAAAGTTATATCCGAATGGGCAAATGGTAGAACTTCCTGGTGAGTCCTATAAACTTACCATTGTTCCGGAAAATTCTGGTGATACAATTACAGTAAGAGACAATAACGTGGATGTAACCTCCAGTGTTGAAAGGAAGGAAGTGGTTGTTGAAAAAGGTGGGCAGCAAGTTACGGTTGTGAACTACATTTACCATATAAACAACGTACAGACCGGGCATACAGTCGTCGTATATTCAGCAAGTGTGGGAAATATTCCATATATGAAAGTCAATAACTCTTGGGTGCAGGTGAGGTCTATTTACAAAAAAGAGAATGGAAGCTGGGTAGAACAAGAACCAAGTCTTGATTTATTTGATGAAGATACTATTTATTTTAAAGAAAATTAACGAATTACTATGGCAAAAATTAGCTTAACAGAATCAGAGCTACGCAATATGATATTAAGCGCAGTTAAAAGAACGCTGAATGAAGAAAGAAGCGACGAAACTGACAACAAGATAAAGGAACTTATTTCATTCCTTCATAACGCACAGAAACCGGTCAGGGAAATCCATTGGAATACAAATGAATACGCCTTACATATGGTGACAGATGAAACGATTGATGACTTTTGTGACTGGGAGGACGGTCTTGCTGAGGCTTTCCTTGGTGATAGGGACGTTGAACTTAAGATAAGTGACAAGAAGCCTTCATCAGATACCGATTTCAAGGCCATCATAAACGAACTTGTTGACCTTGCAAGTGATGTGAAAGGAAGCGTATCCGGGAACAAGGACTATGACAATGTATGCGCCGTCCTTGATGAAATCCTTGAAACGAGCAACCAGCTGCTGTATAAGAGTGAACTGAAATAATCGCGTATCACATAAAAAAGAAAAACCAGGTGTTAAGCCTGGTTTTCTTTATTGTATCTTTTAGCGTAGTCAATCCTTAAGTTTATTGCTCTGTTCAATGCGGCGAATGTTCCGGTCAGTTTGAAAGTATGTCCGCGATAGTTAAAGACAACACCTTCCATTGAATTGTAGTTGAATTCAAGTTCAGCCAGCTTCCGTAATAGGTCTGTCATCTTATTTTGTAATTCAAGGTCGCCGGAGTTTGCTATGAGTTCCTTGGTTGCGGCAAGTTGTTTCAATATTTCATCAAGCACAATTCCCTCGCGCCCAAGGTTCGTATAATCCTTACATCTTCTAATAATCTCATTACCAAGGCGATAGAAGAACATTTCAACCGGTTCCATGATTTGCTTCAATGCGACAGCAACTGGGTCGGCGGCTCGGTTTTTACCTTCAAAAGAAACAACCGCATCGTGTATTTCCTGCGCGTTCGGTAATCCGCTTTTTAGAATAGCCCTTTTAATTACACCGAGATTTGGGGTTTTCAGCCCATATACCCACCTTTGGATTAGCGGCTCGGTGAAATTGTTATCCAGTAATACGCCATAGCCATTATCAGCCATCCACTCAGGCAGTAACTTACCGCGGTAATCTATTATGGTCGTATTGTCATCAACCCCGCCATATTCTTCTATGTGGTCA
>OCTW013385122.1_pt1 | contig 12394 bp, 8 predicted proteins | sample 1539671 | NCBI WGS metagenome assembly OCTW01 (sample SAMN02144230, study PRJEB22623) | gut metagenome | biome: sheep rumen | host: Ovis aries | place: New Zealand | reverse complement strand
GGTCATGTTATCGCGCAGATTCTGGTCCGTCAAGCCTTTATGTTCCTTGTACTCGCGCGTAGTCATGCCGCTCCATATCTTACTCATCAAGTCCGTCAGCCGCGCATATTCGCTCTCTTGCTCTATGCCGCTGCGTTTCCATTCGTCGGTCAGCCCTTTGCGAATCTCGATGGTCTTTATTCGTTGGTTAATCCAATTCTCAGAGTAGCCTAAACGGCGATAGTCTCTCACCATCTGTTCAATACTTCTCTCCGGGTCCTGCATCTGACGGATACGTTCCGCGCCGACCTGCGCGAGCCATTGCTTGAACGGCTCTGCCTTCTTCGACGGAATGGACTGAATGATACGCATAAGTTGCTCCGTATCAGCCACATCGGTGAGGCGCTGCTTGCCGTCCGTAGCAGTCAATTTCAACTGCTTACAATTTGTAAGCATTTCATTTGCACCTTCTGTAGAAAGCCTTTTCTTTAACACTGCCCAGTAAGTACTGGCACTACGCGCAGTAGCTTGGTCTGTTAAGACAGCCACTACATCAACGATTGAGAAGAAGTACTTCTCCTGTACATCGTCCCATACCACGCGCACGCGCAGGGACTCAAATAATTTTATTGCTTCGTGTTCCGCCATGATCACATATTTGTGTGCAAATTTACTACAAAAATTCCACATATGCAAGTGTTCGAGCATTTTTTTTACGAATAGAATAAAATTCTATCTATTTTATGCGAATAAATAGCGGCTATGCTTGCATAAGACGTTATATATACGCATTAGAATAGAAAGCCGTCCGGCTCGTCAAAAAATAAATGCTCGCAGTTGCTCTATACCCCTCACTTTTTCGGAGGGAACCCGCTTGCGGGGCGTGCCGAAAAAATGTGTTTGTCGGTGCCCTCGACGTTACATATTTCCCCTACACCCTACACCGTACACCATACACCATACACCATACACCTATTTTATATGTTTATGTCTTTTGAAGGGCTGTTTACCGCTTTGCGGTGAGGGTTCGCTCTGGCGAGTTACGGTAAGTTTACTTACTGGTAGGTTGACAGAGCGGGCACTCATAGCGTTCTTAACGCTACAGCCATTCAAAAGGGTTTTATTTGTTTTTTTCTATCCACTCAGCGAGCAATAAAAACACACCAAAGGCAGCCGTGAAGCTGCCTTTGATGATCTGTGCATCCTTGCGGATGTAAGTGAGGAAATTAATCGCCGAACATCGGATCTCCGGATCCCGGATCGGGTACAGGGTCTCCTTTCGTGATGCTCGCACATACAATCGCCATCGGCTTTAACGACTCAGCGATCTCCACAATCGGTTGATTATAAATCTTCTTTTTCATAATTGCGATATATTTACTAAAGAGCTTTGCGTAGGCGTGCGCCACCATGCGCACGCTTACGCTCATTCATTTATTTTACCAGCTGTCCCTTAGCGTCGTACATCTTCTCACCACGGATGATGAAGAGCTCGCCGTTGATCAGCACTTTACGCGGAGCCTCGCTCTCGAAGCCGGTGTTCTCAATGCCCGTAGCTACTTGCTCGCTGTAAACGCTCATCGAGATACGACGGCGACCCGGAGCAAGAGCCGGTTCTGACGGAGTGATGCCTGCCAGATGGATGTATGCGCGGTGGCTCAAGATGTAAGCACTGTTCGCAGATACTACTTCGCGATACTGGTTGTTATTCAGGATGTAGTTACCGTCGTTATGAGGTACTGGAAGAGCATCTGACGTATTTTCGCTTGCGCCGATATAACCAACCAAACCATTAGCGCTCTTTGCGGACTCATTAGCCTCATCGGTATAGAATACAGCCAACTTGTCAGCGCCCTCGTTCGGCAGATAGATGTAAGGCACACCTGCTACCATCGTTCCATTGAGGATCTCGTCGAAGAAAATCTTCTCGGATGTTGCTCCGTAGTAAGCAACCTCATAAAGCGTTGCGCCTACCATGATACCGCCGTTCGGCAAGCAGATAGTTCCATAACGACCTTCCGTTGTTGCACGGCTATAGTCAATCGGATACAGCTGTACGCTGAACTCAAACAGACGATAACTATCCGTAGATCCGAGATAATATGTACCCGGAAGCATAAAGTCTGTCACAAATCCTTGGGCATCATACGTGCTGGAAGTAATAACGTAGTTTTCGATAGCCTTGGAAGCATCATTAGTTGCCTCTTTTGCGATAAACATCTTACGCTCTGATCCACTACTGTTTGTAGAACCTACCAGACGAACTTTCGCCATATAGTCCTCAGGAACTACGAACGATACAAGGTTGTTTGCGTTTGCGTTCGCCTTGAAGCCTTTTACAGCGTGCGTGTAATTCTTACCTTGCCATGTACCTGCAATATTGTCACCTGTTGCAGCAACGTTGCTTCCCATGCTCCAACTGAGTCCAGTCGGGTCAGAACCTGTCTTAGTTGTGATATTCGTCATCGTGCTACCATCGTAGATCGCTACTGCCGGAACACGGCTTACAGAGATATTGATGGTGTAATCGCGATAAGTGATACCATCCTCGGCAGTTACCGTGAAGGTCGCTGTTCCGTTCTTCGTAGCAGCCTGAGTGATTGTACCAACCTCTGCATTATCTGCAGCCGTTGCTGCTACTTCAGGAGCCGGAGTCTCAGCCGTTCCATAAGGATACTCATAGCTATATACTGCCTGACCCGGAACCAACGTGATTGCGTTTCCGTCAACCGTCAGCGTTGCCAATTCTACACTTGTAGAAGCGGTTGCCTTGTTAACCGTGATGGTATAAACGCTCTCGTCGCCGTCCTTATCAGTCAGCGTAACGGTATTTGCTACGCTAAACGCCCATGCGTTAGTTGCTACAGGAGCATTTGCAGGATCTGCAGTCCAAGCATCATTGTTAGATACCCAGTCGTAAGCGATAGCCTCTAATTGAGACTGACTCGTTGAGAACGGCACCTCAATCTCAATCTGCTTCAATGCGTTCGGTTTGCCCTCAACACCGTTAACCGTCACCTTATTTAGTACAGGCGGGAGCGGACGGTATACAGCCAGATAACCAACTGTCGGGTTACAATATGCATTATTTATACGGCCAATATAGAGTGCTGATCGACCTACTAACTCTGCCGGCATATCAAACCAGTTGTTGCCTTGTACAGGAACCGCATTATCTACCGTCACATAAGTCTTGCCGCTTGCAGGAACTTCGGTGAATATATAGAATTTCGTGATATCGGTGCCACTTACTGCAGCAGTCTGGTTCAATACCACCTTATCACCTGCCTGGAAGGTATAACCAGCGGCCAGCTCAACGCCTACATAGTCATACTCGTTTTTCAACTTCTTAGCATTGCCTTTGAAGTATGCGCTACCTTGGTAGATACCATCAACGGCTGCCTCTGTGCCGGAAGTCGGGGTGCTCTTAATGATGCAGATTCCATCCTTCGGAGCGCGGAGCATCTGTACGTAATAATCCTTCGTATCGTCGGACGCGGCCACACCGTGAACGTGCGCGGTCTCACCCCATGCGGCTGCTTGTGCATCAATCACAGGATCTTTTGCTGCCGGGTTAGCTTTCGTTGCGCCGGTAATAGTCGGAACATCTGCCGTGCCATAAGGCATGGTATAAGTATAGTTCACTACCTCCGGATCAAATGCCGGCGATAATGTACCTGATGCGGAGAACTCAATCGAAGCCAGACGTGCGTCGGTAGAGATATCCTCCCACTGTGCATGGAGAGTGATATTTGCGGTTGGAGTATATTCATCCGTAGCATCACCGATCTTTGTACCGCCAGTTTCCTCAGTGAACCAACCGGTCAAGCTCTTAGTACCGTTTGTTGCACTCGGCAGTATTACAGACGGTTTACCTTGCAGTGCTGCGGGATCAGCATCACCGTGAGCCTCAAACGTTACCTCATACGGATCGCGGATGTTAATCGACTTGAAGATGTTGTATGCATTACCTGTAGCCGTCATAGTAATCAGGAACGCCTGTGCGTCATCGCTATAGTACGTGTGCTTCTTATCGCCTTCCATAGCCACAGCCGCTGCATCGTCAACCTTGATGCTTGCGCCGCTGATATGACCAGTTGTGATCTCTACCACCTTTTCTTTCTCAACCGAGAAGGAAATGGTCAGACCTGTCTTCTTAACTTTGAAGCCACCAGCCTCCAGACGGTCGTTATTAAGCGTACCATCGATGTCATAGTGCTTAGACGATAATTGTGCATCCAGCTCTGCTTTACCTTCATCACCGGTACCCTCGGCTTCGATGATTGCCATGAAGTCAATGCTCTGAGCCGGAACAATAACGCCGTACTTGCCGTTAGCCTTCGTCTCAGGTACATAACTCGGTGCACAGAGAGCCTCAGCAACCGGACTACTGAATGTACCACCGCTGATATTTACTGCATTGATTTCTGCGGTAGTCGGAGTTGCGCCGTCATAGATAGCTGCTACGCTGGTGATGTTACCTGCTGTAATAGCAGCATTGATATCATCACCCGGGTAGTTAGCCTTGAAATCATAAACTACACCTACTGCCGGTACTACGGCACTTGCGTCACCGACCTTGCCGCCATCACCTTGCGAGATGATCGTACCGCCGGTTATATGGCTCTCGCCGCAGCGAACTACTACTGCCGGACCATCTGTTGATACCAACGTACCGCCGGAGATATTCAGAACACCCGTGTTCGGATGATAAACACATGCGGAAGCATAGCCTGCACTCGCAATATGACCAAGCAGAATACCACCATTGATGTCAATCGTGTAGCCACCCTTTCCAGCATTACCCGGAGCCATTACAACGGCATTGTCCATTGCTTCCAGTACACCATTATTGATGGTCACCTTACCTGTGTAACCTACCCAAGCAGCTGCCTCATTGGCTACGATCCAACCACCGTTCATTACAAACTCACCGCCTGCATTAACGTTGATCGGCCATTTGCCGGTTAACTTACCACCTGCATAAGTAACCTCATTGCTTCCATTGATCGTCGGATCTTCAGTTGCTGCGTCGTCCTTCAAGATCAACTTACCATCAGTATTAATATCAATAGCATCACCAGTTGCCGGACCGGTCAAGTTCTTTCCGTTCATATCCAGCGTCACAGTCTTGCCTTCAATTGTCCAAGCGCTTGCGAACGCGCAGTTTTGCAGCAACTGGATCGTCTGACCATCAGCCACAGCAGCGATTGCGTCAGCGAAGGTGCCATAATACGTCGACCCGATGCGTGCTACAGAAGATGCGTCAATCCATTGAGCGGTTAATGTCAGGTTTGCATCCGGCATGGTGAATTGACCACCTTCAACGGTTACATCATGACTATAAACCCAACCTGCAAAGATATAACCAGACTTCTCGAATGTTACCGGGCAAGCCGGAACAACTACAGGATCACCTACTGTCGGATAAGAAACAATAGGATCACCAGTACCTTCACCTGCATTCAATGTCATGCTCTTAAGAGCAGTCCACTTAGCAAATAGTTCAACGTCATCGTTTACTACATCGTTTGCAAAGTCCCACTCATTGCCTGCTGTGCAAGCTGCAACTTTATACCAACCGCCAAATGCTTGACCCGTAACAACAGGATCATCCGGCTTCGTTACCTTACCGCCTGCTGCTATCTTCTGGTCCTCAATAGCCGTTGCACTCTGACCGTTCAAGTTGAACGAAACAGTGTACGGACGGAGAACTTGGATAGATCCAAAGTTTACATCATTTCCATTACGATAAATGAAGAACTCATATTTACCTTTTCGGTCTGCATCAATGAGGACATCATGATTTCCACTGGAAACATCATTTTTAACAGTTCCGGTAGAATCAAATGCAAGACGGAATTTGTTACTATTATCTGCAATACGGATAATATCGCCTTCTTCTAAATCACAATCCATAGTAACCTTTACATAACCTCTCATATTAGATCCACTCAAAGCGATCTTAGAAGTGGACGATTTAATGGTTATGTATTGGTTTGCATCAGCATTACCAAATACAGCCGAGCCGCCGCTAATGGTAGCATAAGTTGCTAAATCAGCACGTGTATTTCCTGCAATTTGATAATCAGAGCCTGGAGCTTTTACCGGATCTGCGATTGCAGAGAAGATGACTCCGCTTGTCGGGCAAACCACCGGAGTCCAAACAGCGAACAGATTCTTGTCTTCGTTTACGGTAACATCACCATAAGCAACTGCTGCACCACCATTTGTGGTACTCCAACCGCCGAAGGTATAACCATGTTTTTTCGGAGCCAAACCAGCACCCGTCGGGTTACCATTATGCTCTATAAGTTCTTCTCCGAGTTTGTTTTCCGGAGTAGCCACACCGTCATAATAAGTTACAGTGTGCTTAACGCTTGCTGCTTTCAGTTTTAAGGTAACAACAGCATCAGTCGAACCCATTGTAATAGTCGTCGGGTTAGCCGTCGTGCTGCTCAAAGTAGCACCCGTTCCGCTAATCTGCCACTCATCAAAGTCGTAAGCAGGATCAATAGCGCTATAGGTAGCCGTAGCCGTTCCACCTGCTGCAAGAAGAGTCTTGCTCAGCGTAACAGTTGCGTATGCAGGATCATGAACCGGATCAATAGCCGAACTCAACTCTAACAAATCTGCGCCGCAGTTCGAAACGGTCAAAGATGTAATAATTGCATTCGTTGAACGAGCTATACGGAATACATTAGTACCAACCATTCCGTCGCCCTCTTGTACTGTATATGAAAAGTTATGCGCTTCACGGATAGCATCTACTGCAGGTTTCCAAACCCAATCTGCCTTTTTTGTTCCTTCACCATTTTGGAGCAACAAACCTCTATTGTTATTTTCTTTATAATCCGCTAAAATAGTTACTGAGATTTGGGTACCGATTTTCATAAGGGAACCTAAAGTCACTTCTACCTTTGCACTACTATTGGATTCAAACGAAAGTCCATATGCAGTATTCTTCATCGTATTTCCCAATACCTTTATCGATCCACCTGTTGATCCGGGGACAATATCATTCACTGCAAAGGTAACGGGCTCTGCCGGAAGTGTCGGGGTAAACGTATAACAAGCTGTTACAGCTGCTACCGTTACTGCATAAGCCGTTGACTCTGCATCCGAACAAGCATCTTTGGTTGCTACGCAGAAATAGTTACCTGCATCGCCTGTTGTGCAAGAAGCCTTGCTGAACGATGTACCGGTACCAATAGAACCGGCAGCCTTTGCTGTTGCCAAATCTGCACCTTTGTACCAAGTATAGGTGATTTCGCCATTACCCTCAGACAAAGCTGCGGTCAACGAAATGTTCTCACCTTCTGTATAAGCTGCTGTACCGGAAATAGTCAATCCGCTCGGACATGCCGCCGGAGCCGCATTGGTTGTTACATCAACTGTAGCCTCGTCTCCTAATTCGCAATAACCGCTTGCACCGATTGCTTTTACCTTAAATGTATATTCGGTCTCAGCTGCCAAACCGGTTGCAGTATAAGAATTCGTTGCGCAAGTTGTCCAATCAACAATGACACTTGCGTCCGATTTTTTAACAATCGAAACCTTATATCCGTCAGAGTTACCTGCTGCCGTCCATGTCAAGTTAGCAGTATTATGCGTCTTACTGCTTACACTTGGTATTCCCGGAGTACCAGGTTTTGTGCAAGAAGCAATTATGGTTGTATATACCGGTTCAGAATAGTTGTATGCCAAATCGCGATGAACGATAGCATATACATCGCCTGCAACAAATGTTCCATCATATGTTTCTGCATCAGCAGCAACAGACGCCGTTACCAAAGTCCAATGACCACTTTGGTCTAATGTTGAACCAGTTGCAGGAACCTCATACTTACCTTGATTGTTCAGCGTCAAATCATTTGCTGAACCACCTGTACGTTTCCAAATTAATGTATTTTGGATTCCTGTATTTGCATCGCTACCGTTCGTCCAAGAAATAGACGAAGTCGTAGCGCTTGCACTTGTCGCTGGATCTGGAGCAGTAATATCAGTAGTTGCATTAGTGGAAACATAGATTACAACATCGTCAAAAAGAACAGCTTTCTTGGCACTATGTTTACGCTGAAGCAACACATAACACGAAGATTGATTTGAACTCGCTTTCTTGTTTGACGTGAATTGAATCCATTCATTTGCCTTTAAATTGACATAAGTTCCTTTTCCATTACCTCCTACATAACTATTACCCGTTGCCTGATTTCCGGTACCCTCTGCTGTTGCATCACTAGATTCCATTTTAGCCCATCCCACACAATGTAAATAAGAATTCTTTGCTACCGAAATAGATGCATTCACTGTTTTTGCAGATTTATCACCAGTGCCATTTAATGTAGTCTTTAAAGAGTATGATCCTGTTCTCGCTTCAGAGGACTGACTAACTGCATCACAATCATTTTTCTTAAATCCACTCACCGCAAAAGAAGTTCCGCTACCGGATGTAGTTTCCATATCATCAACCTCAATAAGGGTCTGTCCCCAGACATTGCCGATAGCGAAGGTAAATAATAGGAGTAAAGTCGAGGTAATTACCTTCCATTGTCGGGGTAATCCTAGACCATAGAGCTTACGTCGTGCTTCTGTCACGCCTCCATAAGCCTTACTTAGAAATTTGTCTTTCATAAGCATTAAATTTTTTAAAGTTAAACAAAAAAATTGGTTTTTTATCATTTATTGATTGTTATATTTCCAGAAGATGTCCGATGAACACTCTCGCTAAGTTGATCAAGCACGATTTTTTCAATTCGGAACTGTTTCATTTGAACATTGATCGAATACGTGGTTCCATTTGAGCGATAAACTCATCTGCTGTCAACAAATGGTGAACAGACATGCTGCCGCCATCCATTTCATTGATCTGCGCTTGCTTTGTGTAGTTATCCGTCTGCATAAGCATTTATTTTTAAAAGTCAAACAAAAAACTTGGTTTTTAATTATTTATTGATTGTTAATTATTTCTGCGACCACCACTGTCTGGATAAGTGCTTGCGGATTTTGGCGGACGTCCCAAACCGAGACTATATGCACTTCGTCCTCAGCCAGAAAATAAATCACTTTATAAGTCTTTCTTACAACAAGATACCGATACTCATATCTTCGTCCTTCTAATAAAAGTTCCGGAGCACCTTTTCTGGGAGCACTTTCTAATCCCTGCACATCATCTAACACTTCTCCCAATATGGTATACGCATATTTCTCCGACATATTGTTATAATTGAAGTCGAAGATTTTGCGCAGATGCTCACGCGCACTATCATGCCATTTTATCTCTGCCATGTAGCAACCTCCTGCATGAAATCCGAATGACTCATCATACCCAAGCCCTCGGCATATTCCCGCTCTGCTTTGTTAGCAAATGCTATGATTTCTTCCGTTGAAAATTGGCATGGCGCACCATCTTCGCGAAGAGAAACGATATAATTCAGCACCTCATTCATCTTCTGCTCATCCTCTATCATCGGTCCCATGGCATTGAGGAAACGACTACTTGCTATTGCCTGCGCTGCACTCATAAGCATTTAATTATTAAAGTTAAACAAAAAAAATGCTTTACGAATTTTGGCTGTTAAGCGTTCGTGCATCTCGTCTAAGGTCATGTAGTGCGACATCTCCGAAGAATCAAGGACATCATACTGCAATTGATTTGTTGATAACTGCGCATTCATAAGCATTTAATTATTAAAGTTAAACAAAAAAATTGGTTTTTATTATTTATTTTGAGTTTAGTTAGTCTGTATAGAGAGACGAATACACTACATCGTGAACATACACATACTGTTCCTTCGTCTCCGGGTCTTTATATACCTTGTATCCAAACAAGAAGTCCTCACATATCAGCACAAGAAACTTTCTCCTTTTCCACTCTTCTTTATGGCGTGCCTCCGTGTTTCTGAATGGAAATTCTCGTAGAGTCTCCAATGCTGCATACAAACGATCTTTCTTCTTCTCCACCGTCACTTCATCTAAAGTAGGATGAAGACGCAATGAGATTTTATAGAAATTCTCAATTGTATCGTGGACTCTATCATCGATAATCACGCGCATACACTTGGATGGAAATGGTTGTATATCACATCCTCAACCCGCTTCTTCGACTCTTCTAACGTGATACCATGCTGCATCGCATGATTAATCGGCCATGCTTCAGACTCCAGCCTATAACGACCAAGTTCCTTGAACTCCTCTTTCGTCAAGAGTCCCTTGCTCTCCAATTCTTCAATTCTACTCATATCTATTTGAAAATTATTTTTCATAACCATTTAATTTTTAAAAGTCAAACAAAAAATTGGTTTTATTATTTATTTTTGCGGGGCAAAGGTACGAAAAATATTTCACATACGCAAGCGCACGAGCGAGACATGAACGAAATTTACACAAAAAAGGGTATTTTCGTCAATTTTTACACATAGACACACAAAAACACCCTGCCGGTTGGCAAGGTGTTTTTGAGTAGGCTAAAGATGATTAGTCTTCGCCGTTGAGGGCTGCTTCAGCAGCCTCGCGGGCTGCCTGGATAGCGGCATATTCTTCGGCGTTATGAACGACGATCTTCTGGAACTCACGCATACCGGTACCAGCCGGGATGAGGTTACCGCAGATAACGTTCTCCTTCATACCCTCAAGGTAATCCACCTTGCCGCGTATAGCCGCTTCGTTGAGGACCTTGGTGGTCTCCTGGAAGGAGGCAGCGGACATGAAGGACTTGGTGCCGAGGGCGGCACGGGTGATACCCTGGAGGATCTGTTTAGCGGTAGCAGACTCAGCGTCGCGCGCCTGGACGAGTTTCTTATCGCGACGGCGGAGCGAAGAGTTCTCATCGTGGAGACGACGTGCGGTAACGATCTGTCCCTCATGGAGGAGCTCGGAGTCACCGGCATCGGTAACGACCTTGCGTCCCCAGATGCGATCGTTCTCCTCGAGGAAGTCGAGTTTATCGACGATATCTCCTTCGAGGAAGCATGTATCGCCCGGTTCGAGGATCTCGACCTTACGCATCATCTGACGTACGATGATCTCGAAGTGCTTATCGTTGATCTCCACACCCTGCATACGATATACCGCCTGTGCCTCGTTGACGATATGGTTCTGTACAGCAGTCGGACCCTGGATAGCGAGGATGTCATCGGGCGTGATGGCACCGTCGGAGAGGGGTGCTCCTGCACGAACGAAGTCGCCTTCCTGCACGAGGATCTGCTTGGTCAGCGGGATGAGGTATGCCTTCTGCTCACCGAGTTTGGAGGTGATGAAGAGTTCGCGGTTACCACGCTTGATCTTACCATAAGAGATCTCACCGTCGATCTCCGCAACGATAGCAGGGTTAGACGGGTTACGCGCCTCAAAGAGCTCTGTGATACGGGGGAGACCGGAGGTGATATCACCGCCGGAGTTCTTCGCACGAGCCATAGAGAAGAGGGTATCACCGATCTTGACAGCATCGCCATCCTTGACCTCGAGGTTCGCTTTCACCGGGAGGTTGTAAGAACGGAGGATATTGCCATCCTTGTCGAGGATATGTGCCTGCGGCAGTTTGGTCTTATCCTTGGACTCGGTGATGAAGACCTCTCGTTTGCCGGTCTGCTCATCGGTCTCGGTCTTACAGGTGACTCCCTCGATGACGTCCTCGAAGCGGATATGTCCGTCTTGCTCGATGAGGAGCGGGATCTTATAGGAGTCCCACTCGCAGACGCGTGTACCCTTCTCGTACTTCTCACCGGGGGTGATGAAGAGTTTGGAAGAATACGGTATATCGAAGGTAGCGAGTACGACGCCCGTCTTCTCGTCCTTGAGGGAGAGGGTGTTCTTACGGGAAACGGCGATGACGTCTCCGGCAGCGGTAGTGATGGTACGGAGATCTTCGATCTCAACGATACCCTCGCGCGGGAGGTCGTAGGTCGATTGTGCCGCGGAACCACCGGCCAGACCACCGGAGTGGAAGGTACGGAGGGTCAGCTGTGTACCCGGCTCACCGATCGCCTGTGCAGCGATGACGCCGACCGCCTCACCTTTCTGAACCATCCTACGGGAAGCGAGGTTACGACCGTAGCACTTGGCGCAGACGCCATGCTTGGACTCGCAGGTGAGTACGGAGCGGATGACCACCTCTTCGATACCTGCAGCTTCTATTGCCTCGCATTGCGGCTCGCGAATCTCCTCTCCGGAAGCGACGATGAGGTTGCCCTCAGCGTCGTGGATATCGTGTACAGAGACACGTCCGAGGATACGCTGGGAGAGAGAAGCGACAACGCGGTCGCCATCCTTGACAGCGCGGGTAGCGAGACCACGGAGGGTACCGCAGTCTTCCTCATTGATGATCACATCATGCGACACATCGACGAGACGACGTGTGAGGTAACCGGCATCGGCGGTCTTGAGGGCGGTATCTGCCAGACCCTTACGGGCACCG
>OCTW011255164.1_pt1 | contig 12394 bp, 9 predicted proteins | sample 1539671 | NCBI WGS metagenome assembly OCTW01 (sample SAMN02144230, study PRJEB22623) | gut metagenome | biome: sheep rumen | host: Ovis aries | place: New Zealand | reverse complement strand
CCCACCACTCTTCTTGGGGTATAGCCAAGCGGTAAGGCAAGGGACTTTGACTCCCTGATGCACTGGTCCGAATCCAGTTACCCCAGCCAATCATCCTCCGCTAGCTCAGTGGTAGAGCACTTGACTTTTAATCAAGGGGTCCTGAGTTCGAGCCTCAGGCGGGGGACCACCAATCGACAACTTAGAGGAGCAAACGGCTCCTCTTTTTTGTCGTTTTGTAAGCCAAATATCCTAATAACTTAATACAAATTCCTTAAATATTAAGTTTTCCGAATCTAATGTACGCGAATATTTGGATATTTATTAAAATATCCTGGACATGAAAAACACAACACGATTCGCAATGGCAGCCGCCTTCCTGCTCGCTTCCTGCGCCAGCACCCCACAGCAGGTCGTTTCTTCCTCTTCTGCCGATACGACCACTCAACAAGGAGACACAAGCATGGTTTCTTCCTCGCCTTCGACCCCATCGTCTTCCATTTCATCATCTTCTACGCAATCCATCACTTCTGAACCAGAAGAAGGAACCATCCAAGTCAAAGCCGGTTCCATTTTAAGAAGATACGCAGCCGGAGAAACCGTTCCTCTTCTGCTTCGCGAAGAAGCAAACTACGTTTTGATCGATGGGCAAGGTTCTGTGCTTTATACCGCTTCTAGGATCGAGAAAGGATATGGAGGCCCTGCTACTTCTTATATAAAAGAAGGCGTGACTTTGGATCTTTCAGGCGAATCGATGGTTGTCCCTCAAGGAACCACCTTGTATTGCTTAAGCGACCAAGGCTATCAAAAGTTCGTGAATCATGTTGGCAATTCCACCACGCTTGGCCAAAAGGTCATGAAGGCCGGATCGAAAGAATGCCAAAGCTGGAATAGTTCATCCAATACTTATTTATCAGATAAAACCGTCGTCTTCGAGAACGAAAAAGAAGGCGTGATCAACCCCTTCGCGATTCGCCTAGGCTCAATCTACGATATTCTTCCAGAAGGAACTGGCATCTATAAGATGAGCGCTCCTTACGAAGATGTCTATCATTTCGCATCAGATGAGCTCACCTCCATCACCGTTTATGATGAGACGATGTCTACCGAGATCGCAGCGGGCAGGAACACGTTAAGCGTCGCATTAAATAAACGAGATGTCGTCTACGTCAAAGTCAGCGGACCAAGCGAGTCTTTCTTCACCATGACGGTGACGTTAGAAGACCATCTCATCGAATTGCCTTATGAAGTCATAGAGAACAAGCCATTAGACCAATATGATGTAGAAGGCAATCCGGATGTCGACCCGCTTTCTCCTCATGATTTGAAAGTGAAAAAACGTCACGATGCAAGGTCGGTTTATATTAACTGCAATAACCCTGAGAAACTGAGCTCGGCCTGCATGAATACCTCTTTATGCAACACTGACGTAACCGAAAAAGACGTTTTCTTCACCTTTGAGCATAACAATTCAGTTTCTAATAGTTTCTATTACGGGTATCGCGTCACCAATAAGAGCGACCATGATATCTATATCCTCGTCAAAAACCTCGGTTTGCAAACCGGTGGAGCAGGCACATGGCTAGGCGAAGATGAATGGATCAAGTTCTATAACCTCACCTTCCATACCGAATACGATTCTCTCACCGAATCCCAAAAGAAGAACTTCGCTGCCTATCTTGGCTTTAGTCTCGAGTATCAATCCGAGAATCGTCAGCCCATCTCCTACCGTATTCCAAAAGGCGGATACATGTATGTCATGGGCGGCACCAGCAAGGATAGTTATGGCAACATTTCCGTCTTCAATTCTGCCGATCAAAAAGTGATTTCTGGACGCGATGGATGCTCCAATGGCGCGGTTTTGTTCTCCGTTCGCGGTGGCGAAGCCCTTGGCCAATTCGTTACCTACCGCGATTCTGATGCAAGAAACCTCAACAAGAGCGATTACATCACCAAAGAGAAACAATTCGGCTACACCACCCAAGATGGTACCGGCGCTCAGTACGCTGGATGGGATGATTGTCACGGCGTCGTCGACACGCAGGCGGAATGGGTCTTTAATGACAGCACTCCTGCTGGAGCCTTGAAGGTCAATTACGAAAACCGTTTCTATACCTCAGATCAAACTGGTGAGCCGTTTACTGAAATCGAGAACTTCCAGACACGTTCTTGCAACAACGCGAACATGTGGGTCACCCACATCAATCCAAATAACACCGCCGCGGCCGTTGGAACTGATATGACGCGTTATATCACCACAGATCACGAAACCGATAACCCGGTTATTTTGGATTATCTCCATTACGATGGCCGCGGTTCAGTCGTCAATATCGGCAACTGGATGGTGGATTATCAAGATACGATTACTTTGGTCAACCAAGGCGAGAATAGCAGAACCGTCGCCTATCGCTTACGTCATAACGGGACGATCTGCACCTATCTCTTAGATGAAAACGGAAGGCTGGTAAAGAATTATGTTCCTTCTTATAACATCATCATCGCCCCGTCTTCTTATGGAGATGGCATCGATCAGCCTTGCGTCATCAATATCACCGTCGCCCCTCATAGCGTCGTCCGTTTCACCCTTGGCTACAATTTGCTCGCGAATAGCAACGGCTACATCACTCACGCAGCATCTCTGAAATAACTTATGAAACGCATTGCATTATTACTCTTTTCACTCGCTCTGCTTACTTCTTGTGGAGGAACGCAACAACCCGCTTCAACAAGCTCCGAGCTTTCTTCTAGCGAAGCCAAGACTTCCGAATCTTCCATAGCAGAAGAAACAACGATTGAAGAAGCTACCACCGTCGAAGAGACAACCATTGAGGAGACGACTTTTATGCCTAAAGAAACCGTGAACTTCATGTATTGCAACGATATCGTCACGCGCATTGGCTATCGCCATAATATTGACTCGCTTATCCGCGAGTTCGAGGACATGGAAGTATATGTTGAAGATAGTACTTATCTTGCCATCGAAGACGGTTATTTAATTTCAAAAAAGAGCGGCAAAACCGCGATATATTTGAAGCATGACGGCCAATATCAGAAAGTCAATGTGACCATATATGAAGAAGGACATGAAGCTCATTTATGGAACTTTGAAGATATCGACGCCACGAAAAAATCCAAGATTGTTTCCTTTGGCGATTCGGTTACTGCAAACGCGACCATCAACGCCGATTTGACCTATGTCAGAAACATCGCGAACAAGTATAAGATGAACTTTGTAAACAATTACGCGATCGGCGGCACCACCGCAACATACATGTATCCTGGAAGCAACATCTATAAAGAATACGCCGGGAACAAGGATGCAATCGATGGTCCACGCGTGGTTGCTAAGGCAATTCAAAATAATGAACTAGAAGGTGTGGAATATGCCTTCATCGCATTCGGGCATAATGACCATTATTTCCAGCCACCGATCAGCGTTGAAGGTGATGACACTTATAACATCGATAACTTCGATAATGCTCATTCCTTCAAAGGATCGTATCGCTTCATGGTGAATGCCCTTCGCGCAGCTTGCCCAGGCATCAAAATCATCCTTTTAGGATGCACCTATTCCGAATATGCCAAAGACGGCGGAGCTTATGGCAACAAAATCACCTATGATGAATACCGCCATGCAATCGAGGAAGTCGCAATGGAACTTGAATGCAAATTCATCGATCCATGGAATTATATGAGGACTTTGTTCGATGCGAATACGCGCAAGGTGAATTACAAAGACGTCGTCCACCTTACTGTAAAAGGCCATGATCGCTTAGCAACCTATCTGGAGAAATTCTAATGAATAAGGGAAGGCTTATAACGGCGTTACTCTCGACGAGTCTTCTTCTTTGCGCCTGCAATCAAGGCCCTTCCTCATCCACGATTGAATCTTCTACCCAACAAGACCAAGAAATCCTAGAACCTACCGAATTCGGCAAGAATCCTTTACTCGTAGAAAAAGAAACAATTGAGCCTTTATTCCAAGAGGATTATGCTGACGAACAAAACGGCATCCTCTTAGAGAAAATCGAAGGTGCAAATTACTTCAAAAACGGGAAATACCTTGCAAAACCCTATTCTTTTATCCAGCCCGAAGATGACGTTAAGATGGAATTCTTCACTCAAAACCATGCCAGGTTCGTGGATGTCTCTAATGGTTATTCTGTCACCATCCCGATGGGAAAAAACTATAAGGTCGATTATCAAATGGCGAAAAACGGGGTGAAATTCGTAAACGATAAAGAGACGATTCGTCTAAGCTACGAAGTCATTCGCCCTTATGCCCATACCGCCCAGTTCTATAACACCTACATGCGAGAATGGGTCTTGCCATATATCACGAAAGACGCCTATTTCACCGAAAACAATATCGAGACTTTCTTGCCTTCTTTAGACCAATCCAAAAGCGTGCTTTCTGGATATACCGTCACGACCTTCCACTTAAAAGTCAACGGGCTTACTAAACTAAATAAGTCTTATTACAACTTTGCCTTTATCAAGAAGAACACAACCTTTGAAGGATTCTTTTTCATCCATTTGAAATCCACTTCTGATGACCAAGCCTCTTTCAACGAATTGCTTCATAGTTACAAACGACTTTCCCCAAACGGCACACCGAGAATCTATTTGCCAAAGCAAACAAGCATCGCTAACCCAAAATGGAACGAGATGACCAAAGCATATTATGAGAAAATGAAGCAACAGAAGGTTCCGGATTGGGGCTATTTCATCGAGTCTTTCCCCAACACCATCACTGATGATGGCCAAGCCATCAAAGAATACATCGATAGTGAGTTAGCGTGGATGGAAAGCGAAGAATATACCGACCATAAAAGCGAGCTTATTTCCACCTATAGCCATATCTCTTGGTATGGTCTAGTCCACTCCTTCCCCTTAGATGCTTCGAAGGCAATCGCTGGAGGAGACGGTAAAAACGGAAAGAAAGTATTGGAATATTCTTATCAATTCACCACCAACAACAACTCCGTGAGCCCAAGCAAAGAAAACGACGTCAAATCACCAACGCTCGGTATTTTCCGTGGCATTTATGATGAGCAGTTCCATAAGCTTGCCCAAGATATCAAAGCCTACGAAAAGCCAATACTATTCCGCTTGAACAACGAGATGAATACCGATTGGACTTCTTACTGTGGCTTATTCAACTTGCTAGACCCAGAGTTATTTGTCGCCTCTTGGCAATACCTCTATAACATATTTGAGGAAGAAGGCGTGGATAACTGCATTTGGATCTGGAATCCATTTGATGATAGTTATCCTTGCTCAAACTGGGGAGATTATTTCTCTTACTACCCAGGTGACAAATATGTTCAGGTTTTAGGTCTCACATCATATGAATTCAATAACTATGAAGCCGGAACCCCTGATAGCAGGAAGGGATTCAACGAACGCTTCTATAACCTTTACGAAATGAATAAAGATTATTTCTTAGACCTTCCATGGTTTGTCGGCGAGTTTGCTTGCGGCGCCGGCGGAGGTCCAGGTGAAATTGGCCGCAACCAAGACTATCAGGCGGCTTACGTCAAAGAAATGTTTGAGTCAATCAAGGCGGAAAAGGAATTCACTAAACCAATCAAAGGTTATATTTGGTTCTCCAAAAACGACACCGGAGAAGAAGGCATTATCAACTATTTGAAGATCGATAAAGAACTTTGTTCTACGATTGCCGAATTCAAAAAAGGATTCCATTCCATCCATGGATAATCTTGAAGGAAATGTAAGAAATCTATTCGTTGAATTCAATATTCCAGGACCACTTTTTCAAACCGCTTTATTGCACTTAAAAAATAAAATATTCCTGCAAAACCCCGATATTTATCTTCCATTGACTACCGAAGATGCCCCACTTTCATATGAAAAGCTTAGACCTCAATTGGATGATATCGATCTCTTATTGTTGAATCTTTTTGCCGCGCAGGCAGCAAAGGCAGAGTACACGAAACGAGGCATCCCACAAGATGTTTATGACGCGACAATGGGATGCTTCTCGCGCTTCATCAACGAGACCTATGCAAGCAAAGGCATCTATACTTTCGACCGTCATTTTTGGACTTACCGTCAAACCTCTTTACGCTTGTTCCGACTTGGAACGCTTGAGTATGAATTCATTGATGGCGATGCCGCCGTCCACATTCCTAGCGACGCTTCCTTATCACCCAAAAAAGTTAAAGAGTCTCTTCGTGCATTTTCCGATTTCTCAACACGATATTTTCCTGATAAGCCCGTCAAGCGCATCACTTGTTTATCGTGGCTCCTTTCGCCTGAAATAGGATCGCTTCTTGGTCCGGGGTCCAACATCAAATCGTTCCAGTCACTTTTTGAAATCACCAGCGAGAGTAAACCCACCGAGGATTATTTGTTTTGGCTATTTGGGGTAGACACACTTCACAATATAGATGAATTGGAAGAGGATACCTCGCTTCAAAGAGGCGTGAAAAAGCATCTCTTAAAAGGCGATGTCATTCATAATGGCTTTGGAATTTTAAAAGGAAGGGATGAATAATGAGCAATCGTATCTTGGATGTCGTTATTATCGGCGTGGGTAATCGAGGCGTTTTCGCCTATGGTCAAAAGATGCATGTTCGCCCAGACCGCTTCCGCATTGTCGCCGTTTGCGACATCAGGGAAGAATCCCTTCTTTGCGCGAAAACCGAATTCCATCTAAAAGATGAGCAATTGTTCCGTGATAACAAAGAATTCTTCGCCAAAAAGAGAGGCGATCTTTGCCTTGTCTGCACATTGGATGACACCCATGTTGAATTCGCGACCAAAGCCATGGAATTAGGCTATAACGTCCTTTGCGAGAAGCCAATCAGTTCCAACAAGCAAGAACTTCTTACATTGCTAGAAACGCAGAGGAAGCACCATAACAAGGTCATGATTTGCCATGTTTTGCGTTACGCGAACGCTTTTGTGAAAGTAAAACAACTATTAGAAGAAGGCGTCGTGGGCGATATCGTCAATATCAATGCGATTGAGCAAATCGCTTTCTGGCATATGGCACACTCTTTTGTTCGTGGCAATTGGCATAAAGTCGGTGATGGAGCCCCGCTCATCTTGGCCAAATCCTGTCATGACCTTGATTATCTAGTATGGTTTATCTCTTCTAAATGCAAGACCGTTTCATCGTTTGGAGGACTTAGCTATTTCGATGCAAACCATGCGCCAGAGGGCGCCACAGAACGTTGCTTAGACTGCCCTCATAAAGATGCTTGCCTTTATAGCGCTCCTCGCTTTTATATCGACAAATGGCAAGAACTCGGTGCTTTGCCCGATGTGTGGCCCTTCTCTGTGCCCGTTCAAATCAACGATCAGTTGCCTATTACGAAAGAAAAGATGGAAAAGGCGCTTCGTCTTACCGATTATGGAAGATGCGTCTTCAAAATGAATAATGACTGCGCAACCCATCAAACCGTCATGATGCAATTTGCTAATGGCTCAATGGCGACACTGACCGTCATGGCGTTCACTGGAACCGGCGGCCGAATTATTCGAATCCATGGCACAAAGGGTGAAATCGATTTGGATGAAGAGAAAGCCTTCATCGAAATCAAAGTCTTCGGTAAAGATAGCGAGGTCATTCCATTTGATGCTTTACTTGATGCGTCCAAAGGACACGGCGGCGGAGATGAAGGTCTTGTCGAAGCTTGCTACCACTACTTCTCGACCGGCGAAAACGTTAGAGGAATCACGACGTTAGAAGAGTCAATCGAATCCCATTTGATTGGAATTGCAGCTGAGGAATCAAGGCTGGACGGAGGCAAAATAGTTCATGTCCACAAGTAGCAAAAAGTATACTTTGGCAACTTTTTCGTTCTTTTTGCTATTTTCAGCAACTTCTAGCTGCACGTCAAACACTCCGATTTCCACCCAATCATCGCAAGAAATAACTTCCATCAGTCAACTTCCAAGTGCTGGTTTTTCTTCACAAACGTTTGTTTTCAATACACATTCTGATGATCAAGAAGCTTTCTTAACCTCTTCAGATTATCAACAATGGCTCATTAATCATGAGGTCCACGGACAAGGCAGCAATGATCGCCCAAAACCTGTTTCTCTCACCTGGAATGACGTGTCCGATCATTACCGAATTACCTTATCAAAGAACGCTGACTACAGTAACCCTATTGTTTATGAAGTTAGCCGCAACAAAGTCGATATTCATAATTTAGAAATCAATACACCTTATCACGTCAAATTGGAGTATGGCGAGAGCGGAATCGAAGAGAACATGATCACCGTTCAATGCTATGCTCCTAGAATCCTTTATATCACTGGCGTGAATAACTTTAGGGATGAGGGCGGATACCCGTTAGAAAATGGGAAGTTCACGAAGCAAGGTCTCATCTATCGAGCAGCGAGGCCGAACTCTATTTCTCAAAAAGGAATGAATGTTCTCTATGAGGAATTAAAGCTTAAGACCGAAATCGATTTGCAGACCATCGGTGAAGTCGGCGAAGAAGGCTTCACTAGACTAACCAAGCTTAATTATCAATTCTGCCCAATGAGTGGCGTGGTTAACGACAGTGAGAACGACGATTCGGTTCGTAAAGTCTTTTCGATCTTTTCCAGCCAAGAAAACTATCCAGTCTATTTCCATTGCGCGATAGGAACAGATCGAACCGGATATATCGGCTTCTTGCTTAATGCTTTGCTAGGCGTTAGTTATGACTACTGCCTTAAAGATTATCTATTATCCAATTTTGCCCCCATCGGCGGGCAGCGAAGCCTAAAAGATATCAATTATTACTTAAATCCTTTGCTCGCTTGCGAAGGAAATACCCTTCAAGAGAAATGCGAATCGTATTTGATGGAGCGTTATCAAATCCCTTTGACCCAAATCGAAGCGATTCGATCCATCATGATTCAAGACTGATTTTCCTCAAATCGTGTGAAAAGATTGCAAAATATTCCGAAGGTGAAATCTTAAAAAACGAATATTTGCATATCAGGATACAATAAGCCCATGGAAAGCGATCGTTATGTCATCGGCGTCGATATTGGAGGTACCTCCATCAAAGGAGCTCTTTTCGACGGCGATACCATCATCGAAGAATCAAGGTTCCCAACCAAGCCTGATCCATTAGATGCCTTAAAGAGGGTCATATCTTCTTTACTAGCGAACCCAAAGAAAGCAACGCTTATCGGGATCGCCTCGGCTGGTGATGTAGAAAAAGACGGCCGCATGATACGTTGCTATAACATTCCTCAAATTGAGAATCGAAATCTGAAAACCTATGTCGAAGATATTTTTGGCATCCCTTCATTTGTGTTAAACGATGCGAGGGCGGCCTTGATTGCTGAATTAGTTGCTTCAAAAATCGAAGGTAATACGGCCTTGTTAACATTTGGCACTGGAATTGGCTGCGCCGTACGCGTCAACGGAGAGATTCATCAAGGCGGAGAATACAATTTCGGTCATATGATATTAGAACCCAGTGGCCCCGTATGCGGATGCGGGAGAAAAGGATGCGCAGAGTCACTTGTTTCTGCCACCGCGCTTTTAAGGCGGGCCAACGAAGTCTATGGCTATGAGATGCCATTCCCAAAACTCGTTCAATTATTATCGAAAGGCGACGAGAAGGCTCAAGCCATTTTTGAGCAATTTGGAAAACGGCTCATAACAATTATCGATACCATCGTTTCTTCCATTGATGGTATTGTTATCCTCGGCGGAGGAATGATGGAAGCTCATAAACGTTTCGAACGATATTATGATTCGAGAAAGCAATTCTATCGTTACGCGATATTAGGCAATCGCGCAGGTGTTTATGGGGCCATGGAATACGCCAAGGAAATGAGAAGAAAATGATGAAAATAACCGGGTTTTGCAAAGTTCCTATGATTTTTGAAGATGGTGTGCGTACCGCTTCTTTAACAATCGAGGATGGCAAAATCATCTCTTTGGATTACGTTCAAAACGGTGTTTCCCTCAAAGAAGGATTATTCCTTTGCCCAGGCTTTATTGATGAACATATCCATGGGTGTGTTGGCAAAGACGTTATGGATGGTGACGCCTCTTCTCTTCACGAAATATCCAAAGCGTTGCTGCAAGAAGGCGTGACCGCGTTTTTGCCCACCACAATGACAGCTGCGTTGCCTCGATTAGAAAAAGCGTTATCTAGTATTGAATTCTTTGAAGATGGGGCTCGTGTATTAGGCGTCCATTTTGAAGGTCCTTTCATTTCTCCAAAAAAGAAAGGCGCTCAAAAAGAAGAAGATATTATGAAGCCTGATATCAAGGTCTATCACCATCTTCAGTCTCTTTGCGGTAACAAGATTAGACTAATGACGTTTGCCCCTGAATCCGCAGGAGCCAGTGAGCTTATCGTAGAAGCAAAGGAAGATCACGTAACAATGAGCGTTGGCCATAGCGACGCTACTTATGATCAAGCCATGCACGCTTTTGATATGGGGGCTTCCTGTGTCACTCATTTATTCAATGCCCAATCTGGCCAAAACCATCATTGCCCAGGTGTTCTTGAAGCTGCGCTTGTATCGGATGCATACACCGAAATCATTTGCGACCTTCATCATGTTAGTGCGGCCTCCATCAAAGTTGCTTTAAAGTGCAAAAAAAAGGATAGAATCATACTGATTTCCGATTCAACAGAGGCGAAATACGCCGAAGATAGAACGGATTTGAGCCTTGGTGGGCAGCCGATTCACGTAGATGGCGGGGTTGCCAAATTAGCAGATGGTACCACCGCTGGATCAATCTTAAGAATTAACCAAGCACTTGCCAACATCGCCTCGCTAGCGGAAGATTATTCTATATCCGACCTTGTGAACTTAGCGTCCATTAACCCAGCTAGAAACCTTGGAATGGATGCTGATTATGGTTCCATTAAGGTCGGGAAACACGCCGACTTCACGGTTATCGACAAAGACTTTAACGTCTATGCCACCATCGTCGGCGGCGTTGTGTTGTATCAAAAAGGCGATTGGCTACATGGAAGAAATTAGATTAAACACATTGGTTCGCGCTTGGAACGCGTATTTTCCTGGCGAAGAGCTGCCCGGTATGAAGGAAATCAGAACCGGACATATTAACGACACCTTTCATGCAAGAAGCATCACCAAAGGAAGAGAATATCTCCTCCAACGCATCAACACCGACATTTTCAAAGATGTCGACGCTTTGATGCAGAACATCCTTACCATTTCTAAATATCTTTATCATAAGCATGTCGAAGAGGGTAACACCGACCCTAGATCTTGCTTATACCTCATCAAAACCAAAGATGGCATGCTGTATTATCGCGACAAGAAAAGTGGCGATTGCTTCCGTCTTTATGAATACATTGACGGGGCGAAAACCTATGATGTCGCAGACACCTATTTGTTACGTCTAGCCGGCATTGGCTTCGGTACTTTCCAAAAAGATCTCATCCAATTCGACACCCGTTTGATTGCAGAGACCATCCCTCATTTCCACGATACCGTGATGCGTTTCGAAGCATTTGAGAAAGCCTTGAAACAAGATGCGTTCAACCGTGCAAAAGAATGCAAGGACGCGATCGACTTTGCTTATGTTCATCGCGATCTATGCCATGTTTATGAAAACAAAGGACTTGCGGTTCGTATCACTCATAATGACACCAAGCTCAATAATGTCATGATCGATGAAAGAACGATGAGACCTCTAGCGATTCTTGACCTAGATACCGTCATGCCAGGATATGGACCGGATGATTTCGGGGATGCGATTCGTTATGGCGCCAATAGCGCAGTCGAAGATGAAGAAGACCTCTCAAAGGTCACTATCGATTTAGGGAAATTCAAGGCTTTCGCGGAAGGGTTCATCGAAGGCTTAGGTGGGAAAATCCCCTCTAGCGAAATCAAACTCTATCCTGATGGAGCGATGAAGATGACTTATGAATGCGGTCTACGCTTCCTTACCGATTATCTTTCTGGCGATACTTATTTCAAAATCGATAGACCAGACCACAATATCGTTCGTGCTCGTAATCAATTCTGTTTATTGCAAGATATGCTGGATCACGAAAAGGAAATGCGAGAAATCGTTAGCTTCTATATCAAGAAAAATAAGATCTATAAATAAGGGTTTTGCAGAGATTTCTAGATTTTTAAAGGGGATTCGTCATCAAAAACGAATCTTTTTTCTTAGTCGGATATCGATAGAGCTTGCACCGACTTCAATCATAAATTCATCGCTGAATCTAGAATAAGCGTGCTTGTTCACATCGTAGCTAACAAACGGATTTTCATCCAAGAGTACTTCCACTTCTTTTTCTTCGTTGGGTTCTAAATAGACTTTGCAGAAGCCTTTTAATTCACGTAATGGATGAGGATAAGATTCATCCATGCTTCTAACATAAATCTGGGCAACTTCTTCTCCCGCTACTCTGCCGGTATTCTTGATAGAAAAGCTGAT
>OCTW011381336.1_pt1 | contig 12398 bp, 9 predicted proteins | sample 1539671 | NCBI WGS metagenome assembly OCTW01 (sample SAMN02144230, study PRJEB22623) | gut metagenome | biome: sheep rumen | host: Ovis aries | place: New Zealand | reverse complement strand
TCGGTGCTATCTTTTCAGCCCATTGTTTCAGCTTAACTTCGTTTTTGATCTTCGTTATCTCATTCATTCTAATCAACTCCGGTTAGACTTTTTTTGATAGTTCTAGTTTAGTCTATTTGGAATTGATTGGGTAGGGTGGGGGCTTTTGGGGCGGGTACGGTTTACAAGGTTTTTCGGAATAAAATGAAACGGACCGGTAATCGACACATTGTATCAATTACCGGTCCAGTTATGGTGCGGCAAACGGGACTTGAAGTAAGACAATGCAATTTTATGAATCGTCGTCACTTTCAAAAACTCCCGATTTTACGGCATTTTGCTTATTATAGCTTTTTGTATCATCAATAATTTAAACTAAGTTTTTGCGTCCTTAATGGACAGACTTTTTGACATCTCTGCAAATATTTATCACATATTATTTTTCAATACAATATTTCGATATAAGCGTTTCAATCTCCATGATTTTCTTTTTAACCTGATTTGTTTTGTCTTCACTTAAATATGGAATAGATTGAATTAAAAATGCTCTGTATCCTGCTAGTTTATTTTTTGCTATATACATAGCTTTTCGACTTTTAAAGCCTTTAAACTTGTTATTTTTCATAGCAAAAAGAATCGTGTTCAACGATGTTAGCTTTTTTCTTGATAATCTAATGTTAGAACCAACAACATATCCATTAAGTGAGATCTCATTTTGAAATTTAAGAGTTTTTCTGTTATTTAATTCAAATCCTTTACTGGATAGTATGGTTTTAATCATGTTTTGAAATTTATAATTATGAATATAACTGGTATCGGATGAGAACAGCAGATCATCAGCATATCTGGTATATTTTATTCCCATTTTATCACAATATTTTTCAATTCTTATATCCAAACTTCTGAAAACCAGATTAGATAATATCGGCGATGTAATCGCACCTTGGATAACTTTATTATTATATGTCGCTATATCAATAATTGTGTTGATTATCCATTCTTTTTCATCATCTGGAATATCTTTACTAATATAATATGATAAACATTCTTTTATATCATCGACCCGAATAGAATCAAAGAAATTTGAGATGTCAAGGCGTAAATAATATCTTGATTTATTATTTGTTACATGAGGAATCAAAAAATCATAATATGACTTTCTTTTTCTAAATCCACATACACACTCTGGGAATAAGATATTAAGAAAAAATATAGTCTGGATATTATTTTGAATAGAATATAAATCGTGCACTTTGTTTATTGAATAGATAGTTCGTGTTCCGTTTTTCTTATTCTTCCTGTAACAGTAATATGCTTTTTTCTTATTGGCAAGAGTATCTTTTAACTTTTCCTCTGAACATTTAACTATATCATCAAGAAAGTGTTCTTTACTATCGATTTTGAATCCATTCATTTTCATTCTCCTAAAAATCAAGAGAGCATTTCTGCTCTCTTGAAAATGTGAGTACTTCTTCGAATACCGCCCCGCGAGGCAACGCAAAAGTGGAAAGACTTGCGTCTTGAAAATTTGCGGCAAAATAGCAATTTAAAAAACCTTGGATTTTATAAATACACTTTGTTTGCGACATTATGTACAAATATCAACAAGGTTGTATAATATAAAACGCTTAATTATACATATTTCTACTCACAAAATTATTATACCATATTCTCTATGATTTGTAAAGTATCAAAAAGCTGTGGAAAATCTTTTTTTAATCTCTCCTTTTTTTCATTTATCGAGGATAACGTATCAATCCTTAATTCAAAATAATAAGTTAACCATTCCGAAATCCAGCCCCCTGTTTTTTTACCACGTTGACTAACTTTTATACCTTTTATCTTTACTTTATCCTGAAATTCACTTTTCCCATCGAATTCATATAAAATCAACACTGTTTTTTCTCTTGCATCTTTTTCTAAGCATAAAGTTTTGTGTTGTCTAGTGTGATAGATTCCTTTTTTATCTACAAAGTCAATAAAGTCACATATATTTTCATATGTAATAAGGCAGCCTTCTATTGTTGACCAATTTACAATTACGTTATACAAATTGCAATAGTATATTATTGCAAACATTAATTTATTAAAATCTACATTATCTATATAGTTTTTTCCACTAATTGATGTAAATGCTTTTTTCATTTGAGCTTTGATATATGTTCTTAATAATTCACGATTTTGTTTTTCAGATCTGCCATAAAATCTATAGCTTTCTTTTTCTTTTTTTTGATTTATAAAAATTGGATTTACAGTATGTTCTTTGCTAATATAAAACTTATTGATTTTGGGGTTATATTTTATTATTTTATCCATATCAACTATAATTTTATATGGAATACCTAAATTAAGGTATTCAGGATGTATTGCTTTAATCATTTCATCGTTACTATCAGATGAATAAAAATGAACTCTCCTTAGCTTAGGAAATAGCTCAAGTAATTTTGGATGACTAAACAACTGAATCTCAGTTTCCCCTTCGACATAAACCAAAGAATCATAAAAATAACATTCCGTTTCTCTAACAGTAACTTTATGCTTTGAATTGTCTATCCATGACGTGTTCATCTTGTTGACTAACGAATAAAATCCTTTTCTACTTATTCTGTAAATAGAATAATTTGATTTTTTATTACATAAATCTGCAATTAGCTTTGGAGAATGCGTACTGATCATACAGAAAGTATTATTTTTAATATTATCATTAAGACAATCTACCAGTTCGGAAATTAGTTCATGATGAAGACCGATCTCTGGTTCATCAATCAATAGAATAGGATATTTGCAGCTTATTTCAGAGATCTTAGGAACAAGAGCAATAAGTAACCTTAAATATGAATATGAACTTGTGCCATCAGAATAATAATCTAAAGTGTGCCCATCATTAACAAACTGATCGCCACCAAAGCGCATTGTAAATGCATTTTTGTAACGATTTTCAAAATGATATTTATCTAATGATATATCATACTTTTCAAAAATATGTTCGATTTTATCTTTGCTTGTACTATATTTATCTCCATAAATATCAGCAAAGGCTTTATCTAATATGTTTTTATAGTTTTCATCAGGTTTTGATGCTGATAACTCACTTATTATTTCCCACAATTTAGCCCAAGTATAAAGATCAAGTCGTCTAGTATCTATATAATAAATAGGAAAAATTGATTTAATGATAGTACATATTGATTTGTCACTAATATTCCATTTAATTGTACCATCTCTATTTTGAGTCATAGTTAATTCAATTTCAGATTCTGAAAAACTATCTGTCTCTTTATTCTCTTTCAAATATTTGCTTATTCGTTCAAATTCACTTTTTAATTGAGCATTTCGTTCCGCTTTTTTTGCTAATAAACCAATATCAAATACTATAGAAATAATGCATTTTTGAACGTATGGATTACTATTATCAATGATTTTTTCTTCAGAATATGGCTTATTTATGTATTTAAAAAAATAGCCAATCGCCCTAAATATATTTGATTTTCCTGAACCGTTTTTTCCTAAAAGACATATTATATCTTTGGGTTCATTAGTAAAATCAAAAGAGATATTTTCTATTGATCTGAAATTTTGTATATTTACTTTTTTTATCATGTTTTGGTACCTTCTCAGAATATAATTACAAATAAGCAAATGCAATTAAATCGTTGTCACTTACAAAAGCTCCTGATTTTACGTTATTTTGCTTATCGTTGCTTTTTGTATCATCAATAATTTAAACTTAATTTTTGACTTAATTGTAAAACAAAGAACAGACCTTTTGGGCATCACTGCTTTTTATTTTATAATTTTACAATAACAGACCAAGTATGGTCTGTTTTTTGTGGCAGATCATTTGCCTTTCTTTTTCGCCTTCTTCTCCACATCTTTTATAGTTTGAAGATATGCTTCTTCCACCGGCGAAAGATTTGCAACGATGTACTTCTGATATTCCTGCTTGGCTTTTTCAAGTGCCTGTGTATGGCTAACCGTACCTGCCCCTGTGAGCAGCTTTTCACCCGTTGTTTTCAAGATATTATCCAGATGCTCAACATAATCGCTCATATACATGGGATTGTGGCGCATTGCCTGTATCTCGGCAAAATCGAAATATCCCGAAACGAGGTTGTTCAGGACTTTCAGCTCGTCCTCAGTCAAATAGTTCTTAGCAATACCGATATCCTTTGCTGTGGGGAAATCCCCGCTGAAAGTGGTCAGACCCATGAAAGGCTTTTCAGCATCTGCACGCTCATAGATGACCTCTGCCGCTGTATGACCATACGCCGCATAGTGCAGTTTGTTCTGCACCATTTTGAAAAAGGCAACAGACTCAGAACTTTTGGGATCATAGTCAACACTGGTGGCATACAGGTCTAGCACCTGCCTGTACATGACTTTTTCCGAAGAACGGATATCCCGGATGCGGTCGAGCAGTTCTTTCCAGTAGCTGCCTCCGCCCAGTTCCTTCAGGCGGTCATCGTCCATAGTAAAGCCCTTTATCATGTATTCCTTCAGGCGCTCGGTCGCCCAACGACGGAAATTGGTGGCGATCTTGGATTTTACACGGTATCCGAGAGAAATTATCAAGTCAAGATTATAATATACAAGCTCTCTTTCAACGTTTCTTGAACCTTCCTGACGAACTGTTCGGAATTTCCGAACAGTTGATACTTTCTCCAGTTCGCCTTCTTCATAGATGTTTCTTATATGTTCACTTATATTGGCTTTGCTGCTGTGAAACTGATCAACCAACTGCGCTTGTGTGAGCCAAACAGTCTCATCAACGAAACGCACATCTATTTTTGTATCACCGTCATCGGTCTGATAGATTATGATATCGCCCTGCGGATTCTCGGACATTTTATTACCTCCTGACGTATTGCCGATTTTTTGATAGTTAATATCACTGTTTTAAATGAAATTCTGCATTTTTACATATTTGCAGAAATTCATTTAAATGCATGGTTACAATAATATAAATCTTATTTGTGATATTTATATTATTGTATCAAACTGTATTGTAAGGCTATTTTCTACTGAATATGATAGCATATTTGCTGAGAAAAGTAAAGCGTAAAAGACAAATCCATAGTCATCGCTAAATGAATGGATTTAGCTTTTATTTATATCTATTTTTGAAACCAATTAATATTGAAATTACAAACTACCTTGTTTTTTTAGAACACTTGTCTAAAATCGCTCATTGCCCATGTAATAACGAATTATTCAAATATACAATATGTAGTTGCATCTCTTGACTATTCTCACAACATATACTATACTTTTACCAAACGAAAGTGCACATTTGTATCAAAGCAATTGAAAGGAGTGATTTTATGAACAAGAAGCAAACTTCACCGTCTGTTGCAAGCAAAGCTGCTAAAGTACTCTCTGATCCGAAGTCTTCCAAAACTTCAAAGTCCATCGCTGGAAGTGCTTTATCACAGACTAAGACGACCAACAAGAAAAATGGCAAGTAGTCCATAATATAAAAGCGAGCGCTGCAGAGCTCTGCTTTTATCGTTTTTCGAGAATAAGATGGTATATTCTTCTTATCCACAACTTCACACTACTAAATCATGAAAGGACTTAATATGAAACAAAATCTTGATTGCATACGTGATATTTTGTTGCTTGCCGAAGAGCATACAGGATTTGATGATGATTTGAGCCAAAAGACTCTTTCGCTTGAAAAGATATTTGAATTACTGCCAAACTATTCAAAGGGTGACATTGCAAATTCTTTTAAGCTTTTGTACAATGGCAATTACATAACAGCAATGGTCGCTCCGGGCGATGATAATCCGTTTTATATAGCGATTATACATAATTTAACAGAGAATGGTTATCAATTTCTTGATAGTATCCGTGAACAAAGCAAATGGGATAAGATCAAGAAAACTATGATAGAAAAAGCCATTCCGTTTGTTCTCAGCAAGGCATTTGATGTCGCTGTATCAAAATTCAGTTCTTAGTTGACTTCCGCTGCCTGTCCACAGGTGGCGGATTTTCATTGCAATGATAAATACTGGATCTTCACTATAATCTAGCATAACAACCTCTTTTTGCTATCATAGCAAACATTATAACTCTGAATTTTATCTATTATTCCACCCAAACTCTCTCGACATTTCAGCAAGAGCAAGATAGAAAGCCTGCTGCTGATGCTGTGGGTCTAACTTTTTGCTTGCTTCACAAAGATCATGGACAGCCTTTACAACATTATTGACCTCTTTGTTTTGTTCCTGCTGATATTTTAGGATCTGTTCCTGATTCTGATAATAGTAGTTGGGATTCACATACTGCGGATTAAAAAACTGATTGTTGAACTGGTTGTTGTACATAAACGGTACCTCCTTTTTCTTTATTATAACTCAGAAGACAACAAATTACAAGGTCATTTACCGCTCATTTATAGGTCATTTTCAGTTCATTTCATCCACTTCATCCCTACGTCAACTCTTGATACATATTCATCAGCCCAACCATAGTATCTTATTGATGTTTTTTCACTATTATCATACAGATGCAGTATCTGGATGATTTTTCCTGTATATCATAACTTCATAATCAATTCGTCTTTGATATGCATTACCATTATTATCTATCCACCATACTTTTTGGGTAGAGTATGGACGAACTTCACTCGGTGATAATTCTTCATTAAATGTTGGGTGCCATTTTGCAGCAATTTCAGGAAATAACGTTTTAAGATCATTAAATCCCGCAAGAGTCCAGGTATGATATTAAAAGGAAGCAAACCGTTATTCTTGCCTATATCCCACTCTTTAGCTATATGAAGATATATTGTTTCAAGATCATTATATCCTTTCAATATAACTTTATTAGCACAAACAGGACATCCATTTCTTTGTTTTCCTTTTATTACCCTTGAGGTTAATGTTGCTTTATATTCATGACCCAAAGGGCATTTCCACCATACTTTTTTTGCACTACTATACCCAAGATCAAAAGGAGAAATAGTATTTCTTTCAGAACATTTATCTATAATATCTTGTCGATCATTGCTTTTACACCATTCAGCTAAAGAAATCATTACTGCCCCTCCTTACGAACATAGTTTTCTCACACTCCTAAATATACCAACCGCTTTTCAACCCAAGGCATTACCTTAAGAAGTTCCTTTGTATTAGTAACGTTATTAAAGTTATTATTATGCATAAGCAAATGTTGTTGTTTTGATAAGAACACAATATCATTAGGATCTGCTATCAACAGTCTGTCTGCCGTATCCGACAACTCCTTTACCGTTCTTATATGATGTCCTTCCATACCTTTTATCTTTCCCTTGGTTATAAGCTCTATCTTTTGCTTAAGTGTCCATTTATACCTAGAAGTGTTTGTCAAAACTGCCTTGCGTTCTAATTTCCATGCATCTTCAACAGCTTTGTTACGTAAATATTTATCACTTCGATCAATAAGCTTTTCTGCGTTTTCAACTTTGGACACTACTGGATTAATAATTGATGATGCAACCGATCCTCCTCCGGCTATTGCAGCTGTAATCATAAAACTATTTGCAAATGCATCTAATCCTTTTCCGCTTGCGCCTTTCAATGCATCAGTAATTGTCATGCCATCAAGCATATTTTTAGCTGTTTCGATTGATAATGTACCCAATCCATCAACCAATGATGCACCCACAGCAATCTTTGATATTGCTAATAATGCAACACCTATAGTCGGACCGCCCACAGCAGATGTAACAACTGCGCCTACAAGAATGATACCACTTCCAATACCAACTTTAGTAAGAAATGATTTCCAGTTGTATCCTTCTGGAGTATTCTGCTCATAATCCGCTTCAACAAAGCCGTTTTCTGTGTACTCCAAAGCAGTACCTAAACCAAATGCTGCCGTAAGATCACTGACACTTACACCAAAGAAAGTATCTTCTTCCTCACTGTCAATATAAGCCTGTATACTTTCGGGAGATATATAAACTATATTGTATTCTTCTACGATATATCCGTTCTTTTCCTGTTCAGCAGAGATTGCCTTTAATGAGCTTTCAAGTTCGGCATAATCTTCTTCAGAGAACAACCCTGCCGATGAATGCGTCATATATTCTCCGGAAAATATCTCCTCATCATATATATACTGAGCATTATCATAATCATATAAACTGCCAAGTTCAAGGTCATAATTATCAGGATCATTTTCCATTTCGGTATATACAACCCTCATAGAAGATTGCTGATAGTATGTAACATATTTATCCTTATAAACAAAATGTGATGAACCTATATTATCATAGTTATATGTGCAGATAAGCTCTGTATCATCAGGTCTTTCATTCAGACTGTCAACCACTATCAGCGATTCTTCATTATCAGCCTGATAAAAGGGTACCGACTCATCGACTATCTCCACAAATCCAACCGGTTTTATGGTGTCATCATCAAGTATCTTGAATCCATCATCATAGTAGTATAAACCTAACGCCTCATAGTTGTCATTTTCTGTTGTATATGCAACACCGGTATCAGTTTCGAACCCTGCTTCCGACAGCTTGTACTCAACAGATGAACAAACTAAAGAATAAACATCGTCAATCTCTCCATTGTCAACATCTTCAGCATTAATGGGTGGATCTGTGGGAGCTATAGTCGTAACAGTGATTTTGGGTTCTTCATTGCCTGAGTTTACATCTGTTTTTTCTTTATCTGCACAGCCTGTAAGAAAACAAAAAGAAAATGCAATGCAGGTCACTAAAGACAATATCCTTTTCAATAAGCTGTTATCTCTGTATCGCATTTTCAATCCTCCTTTATGCTGTGATTCAAGTGCAGACTATTATATACCTCCGTATATGTTTTCATATTATCTTTTTTGATCTCATTCAGCGAACTGTTCCCGTTTATCTCAATATCTACTGCAAAACTATTTCCTACTCTATCAATAAAAGTAATCTTATATTTACCCTGTTTGTAAAGAACCAGATCTTTGATATCCTTTATCGGGCAGATCAGAGTATTTAGCTTGCTGTAAACTTCCGATTCTATCTTAACTATCGACATATCATCAAGATCATTTCTGATATCATCAATACAGATATAGTCTGCTTTGATAGTATTATTTGAAGTTGAATCTATACAAACACTATCTATATTTTCAGAAGAATATGTGCTGATATCTACTGTTGTATTGTTTTCTGCAAGATAAATGACCTCATAGATATTTGTATCATCTACACTGTTAGTTTCGGTTATTGTATATACCGATGATAATGATAACTGTTCATCTATCGGCTTTGAAAGCTCAATATCATACTCTTTGCCATCTGCTGCGCATTTTGCCGTTACAGATTTAACATCATAATCACCAACATGCATGAAGGTATAACCATTTATTATAGGCATATCATTACTAAGAAGTTCTGTTTTCTCCTCTTCGCTTGGAAATACTCTGGCACTGTCCGCGATAGAACGGTCTTCCAATGCATCACTGAACGGTATACTTTCATCAAATGTCTGATATGAAAACTCTTCCGACGGGTCAAAATATGCGATTTCTATATTTTTCTTTGCATTCTCGTTAATTACAGCAGTTAATTTCAGTTTATCTGCTTTAGTTTCAGTCGGATATTTGATTTTCTGATTACTGTTACCCTTATCCTGCCAATAATATATTCCATCAGCTTTATGTTCAAGATACCGCTTTTCAATCTGATACGCATATTTGAACGCTTCATCGTAGCTGTCAAAGCACACATACATACATCCACCTCTGGTCGTTTCATAGGCGACCTCATAGTGCTGCAGCTTGAAATCCTGCAATTGTTCACGAATATCAAGAGTATGCTTATTAGCATAGGGTCTTGATTCTTCATCTAGTACTACAAAATTGAATATATAATGATATACAGAACCTGAATTTGTCTTACCGCTGTAAAGATCTGCTTTATATGTTCCGGGCATCAATTGATATTCAGCAGGCTCACGCTCATCACCATACAAAGTTATCGTTTTTCTTTCGTCTATGTTTGTTATAGTTCCGGAAAGTGCAGGAACATTATCCTTGATTGCATTTATCTTCGCAGCTGCATCTCTTCCATAAACTGGGACATTATATTCTTCTCTGAAAATGCGGTCTTCATTTACAATATAATCATTAAAATATGTTGACTTTCCCTTATCGCTTCCGCCTTTGAAAACATACACTGTAGTCGTTGTTTCTTTTCCCAGCTTTGATTTTGCTTTAATTGTGTATTTACCATCATCTTTGAATATATCTCCGTCTTTAGCTGATTTGCCGTTTACTGTAACAGAATAATCAGAACCAAGCGTATCAATAGAAAAACCACTGACCGTAGTACCTCCATCTGATATAGTTTCCCCTTTTTTCAGCACATCAACAGAGTATTCATCACTTTGATATGGTGTAACATCATTTCCGATATCATGAAGAGATATCCTCCCTGAATTAGTGCAGGCAAAGAATTCGTAAACCTCAACATGATATGTATCGGGATCCGCTCTCCAATCTATGTTTTTGCTTGTAATATATGAAAGTGTAACTCTGTAAAATGTCCCTTTTCCCAAGTCATCACCATTAGTTTTGTAAAAATTGTCAGCTCCGTTTTTATTGTCTTCAAAGAAATTGACTATCGGATTGCCTACATCTTCCCATGTATCACCATCTTTCGAGCTTTGAATGATAAGTATACCTTTGTTGATCTTTGCACCAAGCTTTTTTCCGTTGTACTTCTTTTTGGTATCATCAAGAAGATAATGGGGACCATCTTCGTCCAGCAGTTTTCCGTCATAACTATATGAAAATGAAAGCTGTCCCGTATTCAATCCATACGCAGGATATTCTTTTCCGTTTACATCTTTATACTTAGTTTTGCTATTGATGTTACCGGAAACCATAAAGTTTCCTAATGCTTTTTCACCGTATGACATTTTATCAACAGGATCAAGCCCGGAATAATCATAGTCTTTTTCTGTTTCATAGGAAAAAACAGGGATATCGTATTCTTCTGCATACGCAATAATTTGTGACGGCAAAAGATTACTGCCTATTGCGAAAAAGAAACACAGTGATATCATGATTATAAACATCGGATATAAATTTGTTTTTTTCATATTGATCCCACCCTTCATATTAAAGTCACAACATTTTTCAAACAAGAATCTACTATTTTTATTATATCACAAAATGCTCAAATTTTCAATAGTTGCTTTCGGCAAATCTCAAGTATCTTACAATTACTTATTTACTATTAACAATAGAAATATTCTTAACTTTATGACTTATATATTCTACTAGGTTAAACAAGATTAATTAGATATCGTTATCAAATGTATTGTGTTTTCACTGCTATCCTATATCTTTCTATAACCTCAGTACATTCAATATTATTAATACCGAATATATCCCATAATACCCAGCGCCATATTTTCAGAAATACTGCCCCAATCTTCACTGTCATCATCGCAACAGCGTCCATAGATATCTCGATTTCGACCTCAACGCAAGCTACTTAAACAAAATACGTCTCTGCAATTTAATCTATTATTCTCCTAATAGAAAACCTTCAAGTCTTTTTGCCCTGTTAGGCTGTCTCATTTTCCTCATCGCTTCACGCTCTATTTGTCTGACCCTTTCCCTTGTAAGGTGTAATATCTCTCCGATTTGTTCAAGAGTATGCTCAAATTCACAACCGATTCCGAATCGTAGTTTTATTACGTACTCTTCTCTTTCAGTAAGTGTTGATAATACACTATTGATCGCTGCTGACAAGGCACTGTCAACGACATGATCTTCGATTGGGATCTGTTGAGTGTCTTCCAATAATTCTTCAAGTTCATAAATCTGATCTTCTCCCGCAGGAACGTTCAGTGATGCAAGATTCATATAGCACTTTTTTATAGATAACAGTTCCTCAACCTTTCCGACCTCTATACTCATCGCATCGGCAATAGCTTCCACGCGTTCTTTGCGATCAAGACCTTCTCGTTCATAGTAACTATCCAGTCCTGAACATTTTACAATATCCTTAAGCAACTGTATGGGTAATCTAATGGTAAAGCCGTAACCAGCTCCTCTTGATATATTCTGCTTTATCCAAAAGGCAGCATATGTGCTAAATGTATTATGATATGAAAAATCAAATTTTTCAGCGGCTATAAGCAACCCTAAATATCCGAACTGTTCAAGATCCTCAATATCCAGATCGTTACCATAAACGTTCAAATATGCATATGCATATTTTCGTACCAAACCCTGATACTTGATACAAAGTTCCTGTTTAGCCTGTCGGTCTCCCGCTTGGATCAATTTACAAAGTTTAAGGTTCGATCGCTTGATTTGACACTGTAACAATTCTTCATTCACCCCCGATGTTAAATTGTTTCATCCCATACCGTTCCAGTACCTCAGCAAATTCATCATTATTAAAACCAAAC
>OCTW011258205.1_pt1 | contig 12398 bp, 8 predicted proteins | sample 1539671 | NCBI WGS metagenome assembly OCTW01 (sample SAMN02144230, study PRJEB22623) | gut metagenome | biome: sheep rumen | host: Ovis aries | place: New Zealand | reverse complement strand
CGACACCGACAAATACACAAACAATCTCGGGTATGGCATCATAGTAGACCAATTCGTTCAGCAATGCTGGTTGCCCCCAACGTGTTTTGGCCTCGTCAATGGGTGGGTCCCACTCAAGATGGCTGATTGCAACAATCAGGACTACATCATTAGCAAGGCATTTTACGACTCGATAAACGAAGCCAACCCAGATGCCCTAAAATGGATTCTGTTAGATGACCCCGATGACCTCCCATTCTAATAGACGTAAATGCAGCCCAGCTGCAAGTCACTAATTTTTTTAATGTTGTATTTGAACACCCACCGAAAGGTGGGTGTTTTTCTTTTTTCTCTTTTTTTCGAAAAGACTTCAAGATGTAATAAAGAAGGCTAAAAAAGGCTAAATGAATACATTACGGACAATGCTACACGTTTTTTTTCGTTTTTACTAATGTAAAAACGAACTTTAGAAATATGGAGAATAAAAGAACACAAGAAGAATGGAGGAGACTCCACGAGAACGCCATCATTGCTATTTTGAACGGCAAATGTGCAAACCCACTCATCATGTCAATGAGTTCCATTATCGACCAAGCCATTTGGGGGGCCGATGACCTTATCAAGAGGTTGAAGGAAAGAGAGGAGAAGCAATGATTCTGAAATTTGTCGATGAAATCAACCCGATAGTTACTTGGAGTTTCTTCGGGGGCATCACAATCAAACAACGTCAAGACCCCCGAAAGTTTGGGGTGCAAAGGAAGCCCGTCAAATTGTAATGAACCCAAATGTAAGTTGAACCCAAAAACAATCCAAAATGAACAATGCAGTAATATATGCCAGAGTAAGTAGTACGGGAGACCGTCAATCTACCGAGAGACAAGTCCTCGACCTTCGAGAATATGCAAGCAAGAACGACTTGAACATCCAACAGGTCTATGAGGAACACATCAGTGGTGCAAAGAAATACTCCGAACGAGTCATACTCTCCGAATGTCTCGACTTCTGCAAGGACAACGGCACGGACATCCTTCTCGTCTCCGAACTGTCCCGTCTTGGTCGAAACGTGGATGAAGTCCTTTCAACCATCCGTTGGTCCAAAGAGAACAAGTTGAACATCTTTCTACAAAAGGAGGGGATTTCAATCTACGACCGTGAGGGGAAGGAAAACCCATACCTTACGATTATGATTGCCGTACTTGGGACTGCTGCACAACTCGAAAGGGAGAACATCTCATTCCGATTGCAGAGTGGCCGAAGAAGATATGTGGAACGTAATCTTGCACTCACGGGAAAGAGTGGCCTCGGTCGTGAAGGATACCGAAAACCAAAGGAACAGAAAGCCGAAGAGTACCGAGAAGTCTTGAAACTTCTATGGAAGGGCTATCCGTATCGGAAAGTGGCCAAGCTTTGTGGAGTCTCGGAATCGACGGTGAAAAGGTTAAAGAAAGAGTTTAATATTAAAGAGAAAGGAGAATAAGTATGGGATACACGAAATTGAGGGTTGATTACCTTATGGAATATCCAGATGAGATTCAACTTTTGAGAGACGGTCTCTCTCTCCGAAAAGTTAGGAGAAAAACAGGTCGAGCCATCAACACATTGAGAAAGTTGAGAGCTATGTTCCATCTATGAATACATACTTAGCAGAAATCAAGGAGGTCGGGAATCCGACCGTCCTCACTCCTTCCATCACCTGTGATGGGATGACCAAGGAAGAGTTGGTTGAGTTCTGGGGTCTGAATGGACCTGATGTCGATTGGTTCAAACTCTATGAGTCGATTGATGACCATAGGGTTGAACTATGACCTTTTATCTCCTTTTCTTCGTGTGTTACGTTTGGTGGTTGGGAGAGAATCTTCCTCCCCATCGAATCTCTCCATCTTTCCATCTTCCCAGTTCATCACCAATGCCGGTGTCTCGGTCTCCGGAAGACACAAACTGACGCCATCCATTCTAAAAAGGTTATAGGAAACTATCTCTGCCCACCTTTCGACACCTTTCGGCATTCTCCCAAACTTATCGATGAAAGACTCCACAACCGATAACAGGACATTCATTCGAGCAATGTACAGTGAGTCTTCTTGCCACTCGAAACCAAACGTCGATTTCAGTGCAAATTCAGCCTGTATGCACCACTCCGTTTCGTTGTCCGTATGTATGTGTTGTAGTTTCCGGTCAAGGAGACCGACTCTCTCGTCTATCGGAATAGTCCTTCCTGTATATGGGTCATATCGTGTAGTGAGAAACGGAGCTTCTCCACAAGTCACTTCAAGAGATGTTCTCTTGATATAGTCAAGGTCGGAACCTTTGTAGTCCTTGTCGAAAGAGTCGTTCATCTGCTTCACAATCTCTATCGGGGTAAAGACTTCTGCTTTGGTCTTCGTTCTTTCCTTTTTGACGGCAGACGATTTCATATATCGTGGAACAACCTCGTCGGGATTGATACCAAACTTCATTCCCGTGGTTCTTTCTTGAAGGAGTATCTCTCGGATTATCGGATTCTTCTTCGTTGATTCCAAGATTTCTTCGATTGTTACACTTTCGATTTCGTGTGTTACTTTTTCGAAATACTTCTTAGTGTATCTGAATAGTGTCATTCGGGTAATATCAACCCCTTTTTCTTTCAGTATATCTAACCATTCCTTCTTGGTGTGATTCTGGTTCGGGTCATACACTTCACAGAACACATTGAATCGTTTATCATGTTCTGCCCTCTTACGGTCGTTATATTTGAAAATGTTGTCGTTCATATTATAAAGATACTAATTTTTTCTCCAAACAATCAAAAAATTAGTGTCTGATTATTCATTTTGAAGTCTCTATACAAGCACTTTAAATCAAAACAAAATTGAAGTGTGTCAACAATAATTTATATATATAGACGTTATTAAACTATTGGTTTTATATTTTGGATTATACGTTTAACAAATATGGGCACGACTAACCTTAACAGATTGAAAGTGGTTCTTGTTGAACAAAACAAGACGGGCAAATGGCTGGCAGAGCAGTTGGGCAAATCCACTTGCTCCGTTAGTAAGTGGTGTCAGAACACGGTGCAACCAGACTTGCAGACACTCGACAAGATATCAAGATTGTTGGATGTAAGTATTAAGGATTTGCTCGTTGATAACAAAATATATAATAACTAGAGTTCACACTTACAAAACAACAATGGTGAATAGTTTTATAAACAATCCATACAAAACTATGGACATAAGACTAATTCGTTTATAGAGTACAATAAATAGTATTTTAATATGATAGATTTAATATCCAGCTTGTTCCAAGAGAATGATTATATTAAGCTCGTATGCAATAATCCATCAAGAGAAGTTGAGGGAATTATTGTTAAGATTCTCCCATCAGCCATAGCGATAAAAACAAATGACGGAAGAACCTGTGGAATAAAGGGTGATGATATTGACTATTTCGAGCAAGGTGATTCTCAATCAACCTCCAATATTGCTGTCAATATTGACCACACATCTGTGTCGAATGCAACTGAAGGAAAAGAACAGAATGATACTGAACAGAAGCAACCAACATCATCCACTGAGTCTTTGGGTTCCAAAAAAGAATATCGACCTGGAGATAAGATTGATTTGAGCGAACTCGAAAAAATGGACCCCAAAGGAGCTCAAAACAGAAAGAATCTTTTCAAATCAGAAGAAAAACTTAAAACGATAGGTAATGGGTTAGAGCCATTACACATATTAGTCGATGAAGAACATAAACAACAAAACACCCAATATGTTCCTGCATTAGGTTCTATAAAATGGCTCTCAGCAGATGGTAGACCCTTTGGTTGTATTTTAGACGGCAAAGAAAATAATGAATTGTATTTTTCTTTTTCGCAAGTTGTTGACCCTCATTTGCTGAAAACAATTAGAAGAGGTGCGTCTGTGATATATACAAAAGCAGTTGAAGATCTTGGACCTAAAGCTAAAATCATACATAGCCCTGGTAAGATATCCGACCTCTTGAATTTGGCAAAGGGTTTGGTAAAATCGGGAGATGTAAAATTTGCTATCGGGGTATTAGAACATATCCTTAACGAATATCCTAATAATTTTGATGCCGAGAGGTTGTTAAAGGAACTTGGTGGAAAAGCTTCATACCGAATTATTCCTAACAAGCAAACATCTTCTACAGAACTATATCAAAAGGCGAAACGGCTACACGACTCAAAGAAATATAACGAGGCCATAAATGCCTATAAAGAAGCAATTAAAGCAAATCACAAGAGAGAGAGTGCAGTTAAGGACTTGGGTATGCTGTATTTGTTTTTGTGTAATCAAGCAGATTCGGAAGATAAGAAGGAATATTTCCGACTGGAGGCAATTGATTTCATGGAAGAAAACTCCAGATATCTGCCCGAAAACACTGTAACTTGGTCATACTTGGAGAACTTCTATTATTCTGTAAGGGAGTTTGAAAAGTTCGATTTCGTTACTGATAAATTGTTGGCCAACAAACAGATTAAGTCAGAGGGCCAACGTTATGTATTCTTGTTGAACAAGAAAGCGGCATCTTTTTTGAGGAGAGGCAATAAGGATAGGGCAAAAGAATATATTGAAAAGTCACTTGAAGTTTATCCAGAAGGCTCTGCCGTACTAAAACTTTTATCAATTGTTGAAAATGACAATGTTGATATAGATACTGTCTTTAATGCATCGGAATTTGAAACATTGACCAGTGGATTGAGTCAGTTTATCCAAGAAACACTTGATCAATATGAAGAATATCATGGTGTACCTTCCAAAATTATAGAATCAGGGCAATTTAATTCTGTAACACTGAACGAAATTAGAAAACTGATTGATACTGCTGGTAAGGCTCGTGCTCGTGAGCGTGCCAAATATCTTCTTACAGAAGGGAAATTAATGTTAACAATAGAGCCTGACAATATATTAAAATTACGTTCTGAAATGGCCCGCTTCTGTAATGCAATGGCACAGAATCACATATTCGAGAATAGCTCAATGGATATAACAAGGTTTTATTATCTAGAAGCTTTCTCTTTAGAAGAAAAATATGAATCGACCCGGGCACAGGTTGCACTTTACTTGTTAACGCATTGTTTTACATATACTCAGCTCCTTAATGCCAGTTCCAAGACCCCATCAGTAGATGAGGCTTTGAAGATATTCATGTCTGTGGATTTGGACTCAAAGAAATGGGAGAGTGTTTTATCTATGTTTTTATACAATAGGGAAATTTCTGCTGCTATTACATCAAGACTATATGCTAATCCGGGTTACCTCAAAAAGGCAAAAACAGCTCTTGTCAATTTTGGGATTAAACTTCAAGAGACTCCATCAAAAGATGATTTTGTAAGTGCATGGAATAGAGCGCGAGAACAACGTATTAGAGACTATAAACACGCTGTCACTTCAATTTTATCATACAGGAGTCTTTCCAGCCTTGAAGAAGTGTGCGTTTCTCTTTCTTCGAACTTGAGAGAAGAAAGGAAAGAATGGATGTGTGCTCTTGACATAAGTCGATTAACGAGTATTGTTAACAATATAGCACCTGCTTTGGATAACTATATTAAATCTTCAGGTTATCGAAACAAAGAAGCAGGTTATAATAATGCGAGAGGTCAAATCGCTCAACTTATAGAAGAAATAAATGACGGTCCAACTCGCCTGTCTTATGAAGCTATAAGACCGTTGATGTCATATGTATTTGACTTGCTGGAGAATTCGTTTAGCGACGTTATTAAAACTAGTGAGCCGCGGGTGGATGTGAAACTATTGTCGGAAGAAACAGTCGTTGATGATGGAAATCTGGTATCAATACAAGTTAGTGTTTCCAACCACAAAGACTCGTCGCCCATCAGAGAAGTCTCTGTTGTCATTCAAGATATGCCAGGCATTTCTTTTATTGCAGACAACAATATCTCTTATAACGCCATAGATGGTGGCGAATTGTCAATTTTTAAGTTAAAGCTAAAGATTGACGATGAAATAAGAAGACTAAAAGCGACACCGTTAAAAGCTATATGTAAATACAGAAGCGGTTCTGGTATGATAGAAAAAACATACGACTTGTCCTTGAAGTTGTATTCTCCATCAGACTTTTCTGAAATTGACAATCCTTATTCGCCAATTGCAGACGGTGGCCCTGTCCCGGTATCATCCAACATGTTCTATGGAAGAGATGTCTTCATTTCAGAAGTTGCCAAATCAATTCTGAATTCTCCCTCAAAGCAAATTATTATCTACGGTCAGAAGCGATGCGGAAAGTCGTCTGTTATGCTACATCTAAAAGAAAAGTTGATGGAAACAAACAAGACGTTCTGTATTTTCTTCAGTATGGGTGATATAATAAACAATCTCAACGAGGCTTCTTTCTATCATAAGATACTTAGTTCCATCAAAACTGAACTGGAATTTGTAGAGTTCGATGGAGGGAAGATACCCGAATTTGAAATACCCACTTACTCAGATTTCAAAAACGAAGATGAAGACAATCCACTTAATACATTTACAAAGTATATGATTAAGTTTAAATTATCATGCAAGAAGACCGATGGTTGGCAAGATAAGAACTTGGTTGTAATGATTGACGAGTTTACTTATCTATATACTGAGATTAAGAAGGGGAAGATTTCTCCTTCAATAATGAAACAATGGAAGGCTGTCACTCAAAATGAGCGTGCGCAATTCTCTGTCGTTCTTGTTGGTCAAGATGTTGTACCATCATTTAAGAAAGAGGAATACGCAAGTAACGCTTTTGGCGTAATTCAAGATATTCGACTAACGTATTTGGAAGAGCAACCTGCAAGAGAGTTGATAGAAAAGCCAATTCTTGATACCAATGGCGAGAGCAGATATATTGGAAATGCAGTAACTCGGATTTTGGAATATACCTCTCGCAATCCGTATTATATCCAGATCTTCTGTGCAAGGTTGGTTGATTTCATGAATAAAAATAAATCAATCAAAGTTACAGAAGCCGATGTTAACGAGGTCGCTCACTCATTTGTAGTCGGAGATCAGGCTTTAGAGATAGACAAGTTCGACAACCTCATTAGAGCCGGAGAATCGGAAGACTTACAAGAAGTTCCAGAGGCTGAGATTATTGCTGTTCTAAGGCAGATTGCGATGGGCACTAAGAATATTACTTATTGTAAACGAGCAGATATAAGTACTGATTACGGAGAAGAAGAAGAAAATCGGGTACTTCAGCATCTCGAAGACAGAGAAGTGATAGAAAAGAAAGGTGATGACAATTATAAAATTCAAGTAAAATTATTCCAAGAATGGCTACTCAATCATTAATCAATCCGTTTGCCGACCATGGTGGCATAGTATACGGCGACCGATTCGTAGGAAGAGAAAAAGAATTGGCAACCATAGAACAACGAGTACTCGGCCCATCGTATGGTAATCTTGCAATTATGGGTTTGCCGAGGGTTGGCAAGTCCAGTTTGGCATGGCAAGGTGTAATGTCCTACAAAGATACTCTAATCAAGAATAACACTATCCCTATTTTCTTCCAAGTCGGTGGATGTGATTCTTCAAGAACCTTTTTCAAACAGCTAGTGATACTGCTGGATGAGGAACTATCGATTGTCTGTACAGATTCAAGATATGAAAAATTTGCTGTTCCTACGAAAGAAGCAATTTTATCAATAATAGACAGTGCCGAATTCAACATTCAAATTCAGAAATACTTCAAACTCGTTAAAAGACTAGGTTTTAAATGTATTTATATCTTAGATGAATTTGATTCCGTTGAAGATATTTTTGATGTTGCCGACTTCCAATTATTACGAGAATTGTCGTATAATCCGGAGACGAAGATATGTTTGTTAACCTGTTCAAGAAAAACCATTCAAGAGATTGAGGCAAAAAATGGTGCTATATCTAATTTCTATGGTACTTTCAGTGAGATACGACTTGGAATGTTTAACGAAGAAGATATTGCTCAGTATTGGTCACGTGTATCTGAATATCCAGAAGTGTCAGAAAAATACAAGTCTGATGCTGTCTTTTATGTTGGTCATCATCCATATCTTCTTGATGTATACAATGACTATTGTTTCAGAAATTCCGTATTTGATTTAGATGATGTTTCATCTATAAACAAGTTAGATGAGATACGGCTACAACTGTGGCATCAGTTTAAAACCATCCAAGACACTTTAAGTCATGAGGACTTATTAAACAAAGCCATCCAATTAGTTCTTGGTCCAATTTATGATGTTAATAGAATCCAAGAAGAAAAATTACTCAAATACCAGTTTATCAGAATTGTAGACAATGAACATAAGATGCATGTGCTGGGACGTCTAATTGGCTTTTCAACTCAAGGTAGAACTTATGTGTGTTTTTCTGATTACTTTACGAAGGTTTTTGACCAAGACCACACTGAATCAATAGATTATTGGCCACTTTGGACAGATACCGAAAAGATGATAAGACGTTTAATTAAAACATTTATTTGTGAAAACTATACTGCTGATTGGGAAACTGAAATACAAGCAAAATATGGAATCAGTCAAGATTGGCAAAACAAGTTCGACGGACTGTTAAAAACACGTCGTAGTTCAAGGTCTTTATTTCCTAATGCAAGCAATAATCTAATAGATTATACCATGTCCAGAGACATGTATGACGTTTTTATGTCCAAGGAATGGGGATGGTTTGGGAAGGTGTTTCCGGGTCAAAAAAAAGACTGGGCAAAGATATTTACTTATCTTGCAGATATCCGTAATCCAATTGCACACAATAACAAAGAGTTCATTTCTCAGGAACAAATCGTCCAGGCCACAGAGTACTGTGACCGTATTATTCGTTCTATTGGAGAATGGGAGGCTAAAGATGAAAGCAATGGATAATTGTAAACCCATAACCCTTACAGAAAGCCAGCAAAAAGCCTATGATAAACTAATAAATTTTGTTGGCAATGATTCACTTCGTATATTCATACTTAAGGGTTATGCGGGGACTGGCAAAACAACACTGATGAAAAAGTTTATAGAATTGCTTAATAAAGACCATAAGCGATTCAGATTGCTTGCATCCACAGGAAGGGCTGCAAAAATACTCAGTAACGCTACTGGTTATGAGGCTCACACTATTCACGGTATTATATACAAATACAACGGACTCAACTTGGATTTAGATGAAGTTGTAAAAAAAAGAGAACTCTCAGATGTCGATGACTCAGGACAACTATTCCTTAATTTCAACCTATGCATGAATAAGGATAAGGATTCTACGATTTATATAGTCGATGAATCATCAATGGTTTCTGATGTTGAAGACAAAACTGCAACACAAGCCTTGTTTGGTAGCGGTAGACTTCTAAAAGATTTGCTGGAGTATGATAAAATGGGGAAGTTTGTATTTGTAGGTGACATATGTCAGCTACCACCTGTGACTCAGAAAATCTCACCTGCATTGAGTTCTGATTATTTGTATAACACATTTGAGTGCAAAGTTGAGGAAGCAGAGTTAACAGATGTTGTACGACAATCTAAAGGTAACGATATTGTGGTGTCCGCTTCAAGAGTACGTAAATTATACTATAGTCCCCAGCCTTATAAATGGGCGAAGTTTCCATTAAAAGGATACAAGAATATCCATCTAGTAAACAACCAGATGGAATTGGTTTCACAATACATTGATGATGTAAAAACAAGTGGATATAACGAGGCAACACTTATTGGTTATTCAAATAGGCAATGTGATGTTTTGACTCGTCTAATACGTCCATCTATAGGCTTAAGTTCACCAACTCTAAGTATAGGTGACCTACTTCTCATAACTCAGAATAATTATATATCGGGATTAATGAATGGCGACCAAGTTGTTGTTGAAGATGTTTCTGTACAAGAAAGAAGAGCAGGATTGACCTTTGTTAAGGTGACGGTAAAAGAACTATTCACAGGGAAATCATATACACAATTCATCATTTCCGAAATAATATATAACAACCAAACCAATCTCACACAACCACAGCAGAAGGAATTATTAATAGATTTTTATTATCGTATGAGAGATAAGGGAATCCGACAGCAATCAGACCAGTTCAACGAAATGATGATGAAAGACCCTTACTTGAATGCAATAAGAGCCATTTACGGATATGCACTAACTTGTCACAAAGCACAAGGCGGTGAATGGAACAGGGTTTATCTAGACATACCGAGAAATTTACCTGGTGTTGAAAAGCCTTATGTTTACCAATGGGTTTATACGGCAATGACGAGAGCAAAAATAGAAATCTTCACTGTTGATGATTTTTGGGTAATGTGACGTATCATAGTTAGAACAATTACAGTAATCCTTTTTTTAGCTATTATAAAACTATATGACACATGACACTAAAAAGACAAAAATGTTATTAAGATATGAAGCTATTTGAATAATACTATAAGAAATGACAATATGGATGAATTATTAAGAAAGACCGGAGAATCTGATGAAAGCTACTTGGCTCGTCAAAAATGGAAATCTTTCAATGATTCTGTTTTATATGAAAATAGATTTTTTGTCAAGCATGAATTATTGGAAACCCTAAAAGACTATATAAATAACAACAATGTACTAATAAATACGGGTTCTCTGTTTTACAGAGCCAGAATCATTGATGAAAAAGCCATCAAAAGTCATATGGTCTACAAATGCTATGGTGTACCTGAAAACGAAAGAGAACACATCAACTATTATAGTAAATCAAATCCTTTCAGAGGGTTGACAAAAGAAGCATCTTTTATACCACCTGAAGGTACGTTGGTTGGAGAGGGCAGGGCTAATCCCAAATACATCAGGTATCTTTATATGTCAGAAGACCCCACAACAGCATTGTTTGAAGTAAGACCTCTTCTTTTTAGTGCAGTAAATATAGCTAAAATAGAGGTGACGGATAGTTTAAATATTGCAAACGTTGCATCTGCTATTGATTATTCTGATAAATCAAATAACACTTGTGAGTCGTATTTAATGAGTTTGATACAGGGGGCATTCTCCAAACCAACTAATAATCCAGACGACTATATGGTTACCCAAATAATCACAGAATATATCAAGAGTTTAGGGTTTGATGGAATAAGATACAATAGCTCGTTGCACAAGGGTGGCGTTAATTACACTGTGTTCAATTACACAAAATGTGAAGTTGTTGCCTCTCAGGATTTCAGAATAGAGAATTATAAAATAACGGCACGAGCTGCAATCGGAAGTGCAAACTATCTTGGCGATTTGGCCTATATTGTCGATAACGAACCGAAATTTATTGATGTTGAATCTTCCTATAAATGAAAAAAATGAGAAAATGAACGGCATCATTATAAAGAATGCTTTACTGAATGGAGAGTGTGTGACTTTGGAATGCAAACGGGCGAAGTCCGATGTTCCTAAGTCAGTGTGGGAGACATATTCTGCATTTGCCAATACTATCGGTGGGATGATTCTATTGGGCATTGAGGAGAATCGTAAAGAAACTGACATTAAGAAAAGGTTTCAAATCATTGGTGTAGATGATGCACAGAAGATTGTCAATGACTTCTGGAACACCATCAATAGTGATAAAGTAAATGAGAACATCCTTGCCAGCAGCGATGTGGAAACGGTCGAGATAAACGGTGTGCAGATAGTATGCATTCACGTTCCACAAGCCGATTGGAGAATTAAGCCTATATACCTGAACGGTAATGTGTATAAGGGAACATACAGACGAAACCACGAGGGAGATTATCATTGCACAGAACGGCAGGTGAGGGCGATGATACGAGACTCGTTTGAGGACGGCAACGATGGAATGCTGCTGGAACATTATGATATGAACGACATCGACATAGATACACTACGCCGTTATCGTACCCTATTCCAATTCAGAAATGATGGTCACGTATGGAATGATGTCGATGACAAAACGTTTCTCAAAAATCTTGGCGGGTATATCATTGACAGAGCAACGGGGAAAGAAGGCCTTACGATGGCTGGTCTGATGATGTTCGGCAAGGGATTATCAGTGCAAGAACGGTTCGCCAACTTCCGTATGGATTACCTTGATTTCTGTAACCTCATCGGTGATGAACGGTATAGTGATAGACTGACATACGATGGCCGTTGGGAAAACAACCTCTACCAGTTTTTCAGCAGAGTGTTGCCCAAAGTCACGGCAGACCTTCCAAGACCGTTCCGTATGGAAGGTGTCCAACGAGTGGATGACACCCCACAGCACAAGGCCGTCAGAGAGGCCTTCACAAATGCCATTATACACTCCGACTTGTTGATGGATGCAGGAATACTACGAGTTGAAAAGCACGACGACCGATTGTGTTTCCGTAATCCCGGACTGCTGAAACTGCCTATCGAAATGATATACGAAGGTGGCAACTCCAAGGCTCGTAATCCAAAAATCCAAAATATGCTCCGTATGATTGGTTACGGTGAGAACGT
>OCTW011614651.1_pt1 | contig 12400 bp, 10 predicted proteins | sample 1539671 | NCBI WGS metagenome assembly OCTW01 (sample SAMN02144230, study PRJEB22623) | gut metagenome | biome: sheep rumen | host: Ovis aries | place: New Zealand | reverse complement strand
AGTGCGGCAGCCGCTCCGCTTTGAAGGAGTGGGCTGTAGGGGCTTCTCCCCTCCCTTCAAGGGGAGGGGTTGGGGGTGGGGTCTCTAACTTTACGTTTCAGTTTATCATCACCTTATATATTATTATAATCTATGTCGAAGAAAATAATCTTGATGGTGCTGGCGGTGCTGGCCGTGGCGGGCTGCCGACGGGCGGGACAGCCTGATGCGGCGCTGCTGGCTGCTGCCCGCGCCGGCGACGCCAAGTCGCAGATGCAGCTGGCCCTGGCCTATGAGCAAGGCGAGGGTGGGGTAGTGCAGGACTATGCTGAGGCGGCCCGATGGTATGAGGCGGCCGCCCGACAGGGCGTCCCTGAGGCGATGAACAACCTCGGCGTGCTCTATAAGGACGGACAGGGCGTCCGTCAGGACTATGCTGAGGCGGCCACGCTCTTCTCGATGGCCGCCGAACACGACAACCTGCTGGCCCTCTCGAACCTCGCCTGGCTCCTGGAGAACGGCAAGGGTGTCCGTCAGGACTATGCCCTGGCCCGCCATTGCTATCTGCGGGCCGCCCGTCGTGGCCATGCCGCTGCGCAGAACAACCTCGGACGGATGCATCGCGACGGCCTGGGCGCGCCTGCCGACGCCGACTCCGCCCGCTATTGGTTCGGCATGGCGGCCAGTCAGGGCCTGCCCCAGGCCCAGTTTAACCTCGGCCGCCTGCTCATCGACAGCCTGGCCGAGCCAAAGGACACGGCCGCCGCCGTCGCATGGCTCCGCAAGGCCGCCAGCCAGGGCCACCAGGGCGCCCGCCGGTTGTTAGGAGCCATGTCGCAGTAGCGATTGGGAAACGGCAGCCTTCGGCTGGAAATTTTTCAAAATTAATTCAAAATTTTTCATTTGTCCACTTTGACTTGTCATTATATTTAATTGTCCACTTCGGCTTGCCATTTTGTAAGATTTTGAATTAATTTTGAAAAATTTCCAGCCGAAGGCTGCTGTCATATCGCCCGGCTGAATCTCATGATTCAGCTGGAATTGGAGGTGCCGTACGCGACTGCTCAAATCGCGAAGTGCCGCTTCTCGAAGGTAATATACCCCTATATTACTTTCAAGAAGCGGCACTTCTTTATATTCCGGCCTTCGTTTTACGCTTTTTAAGAAATCGTTTTTCTTGTCGACGGATAAGACAATAATCTCCATTAACCGGCGGATTTTGTCTATTCCTTTCCTTCGTCTCGGATTTTATGCCTACCTTTGCGCCCGAAAATAGCAAAAGAGAACGTATGAAAAGGAAAATGATTGTTTTCGCTGCAGCACTCCTGTGCTCGCTGTCGGCCGAGGCCCAGTCGGCATGGACGCTGCAAAACTGTCTGGACTATGCCATGCAGAACAACATCACCCTGCAACGGGCTCGGCTGGCGCAGCAGAGCGCCGCAGAGGACGTCAAGGGCCAGAAGGCAGCCCTGCTGCCCTCGCTGTCGGCCTCGACCAACCACAGCGTGGGCTATCGGCCGTGGCAGGACGCGGGTGTGACGACGGTGACCAACGGACAGGTGAACGCGAAGGTCGACAAAGCCTACTACAACGGCTCCTACGGGCTGAACGCCCAGTGGACCGTCTGGAACGGCAACCGCAACCGCAACAACGTGCGGCTGAGCGAGCTCTCCGAGCAGCAGGCCGAGCTGGAGGCTGCCACCACGGCCAACTCCATCCAGGAGCGCATCGCCCAGCTCTACGTCCAGATCCTCTATCTCGACGAGGCCATCAAGGTCAGCCAGTCGAGTCTGGAGACGAGCCGCAAGAACGAGGAGCGCGGACAGGAGATCCTCGAGGTGGGCAAGATGTCGCGCGCCGACCTGGCCCAGCTGACGGCCCAGCGGGCCACCGACGAATACAACGTCGTCGAGGCACAGGCCCAGAAGGCCACCTACCTGCTGCAGCTCAAGCAGCTGCTCGAGCTGACCGCCGACCAGGAGTTCGACATCGTCGTGCCTTCAGCCAGCGACGAGCAGGCCCTCGGCGAGGTGCCCCCGCTGCAGGACGTCTACGAGCAGGCCCTGGCCTACCGGCCCGAGATTGAGAACTCGCGGCTGGCTATCGAGAGCAGCCAGCTCAGCCTGGCCATCGCCAAGGCCGGCCGGCTGCCCAGCATCGGCCTGACGGGCGGCATCGGCTCGAGCACCAACTCGCTGTCGAAGAACGGCTGGGGCACGCAGATGAAGACCAACTACGACATGTCGGGCGGACTGACCGTGAGCATCCCCCTCTTCGACCAGCGCCAGACGCGCACGGCCGTCAACAAGGCGCGCATCCAGCAGCAGGCCATGCTCGACCTGCAGGACCAGCAGAAGCAGCTCTATCAGACCATTGAGCAGTACTGGCTCGACGCGACGACCAACCAGCAGAAGTTCCGCGCGGCGATGCAGAACGTCGAGAGCGAGGAGCAGAGCTACGGTCTGCTGCAGGAGAAGTTCAACGTCGGACTGACCAACATCATCGAGCTCATGAGCGGCAAGGACCGCCTGCTGCAGGCCCAGCAAAACCGTCTGCAGTCGAAGTATCAGACCCTGCTCAACATGCAGTTGCTCCGCTTCTATGCAGGAAACAAGTAACCCCGAAAACGAATACGAAGAAATATGAAGAACAAGAAACTATGGATCATCCTGGGCGTGGCAGCCGCTGCTGTCGTCGCCTACCTGCTGCTCTCGGGCGGCAAGAAGAAACAGACGGTCAGCTTTGCCACTGCCAAGGTGGAGCGCACCAACATTCAGAACACCATCACCGCCACGGGAACCATCGAGCCCGTCACGTCGGTCACCGTCGGTACGCAGGTCTCGGGCATCGTCTCGCACCTCTACGTCGACTACAACTCGGTGGTCAAGAAGGGCCAGGTCATTGCCGAGCTCGACAAGACCAACCTCATCAGCGAGCTCAACGCCCAGCGCGCCAACCTGACGTCGGCCCAGAGCGCGCTCAACTACCAGCAGTCTAATTATAATAGGTATAAGACGCTCTACGACAAAGGCCTCGTCTCGGCCGACGAGTTCGAGAGCGCCCGACTGCAATATCAGCAGGCCAGCCAGCAGGTGGCCTCGGCCCGCGAGAGCGTGCAGCGCGCCCAGACCAACCTGGGCTATGCCACGATCACGTCGCCCATCGACGGCGTGGTGCTCAACAAGGCCGTCGAGGAGGGCCAGACCGTCGCCGCCTCGTTCAACACGCCTGAGCTGTTCACCATCGCACAGGACCTGACCGACATGCGCGTCATCGCCGACATCGACGAGGCCGACATCGGCGGCGTCCGCGAGGGCCAGCGCGTCGCCTTCACCGTTGACGCCTTCCCCGACGACCAGTTCGAGGGCCACGTCACGCAGGTGCGCCAGCAGGCCACCACCGAGTCGAACGTCGTCACCTACGAGGTGGTTATCTCGGCCCCCAACGTCGACCTGAAGCTGAAGCCCGGACTGACGGCCAACGTCACTATCTTCACCCTCGAGAAGAACGGCGTGCTCTGCGTACCCGCCAAGGCGCTGCGCTTCATGCCCGTCGAGGCCCTGCTCGAGAAGGAGCAGACCATCGACGACGTCGAGAGCCAGACGAAGGTGTGGACGCTCGAGGGCAACGTCTTCAAGGCTCATGCCGTAGAGACGGGCACGACCAACGGCCTGCTGACCGAGATTGTCAGCGGCGTCAGCGAGGGCACCGAGGTACTGACCGACTTCAGCCTCTCCGGAGGCGAGGAGCCTGCCGACGACCAGGCCCGCAACCCCTTCATGCCCGGTCGTCCGCGGAATAACAATAAGAAGACGAAGTGACGACATGGTAATTGTTTTAAGACACAGTAATATTTTTTTAAAGACACAGTAACACAATAACAAAAAGTAACAAAAAGAATTATTTGTTACTGCGTCTTTAAAAATAAATATGTTACTATCTGTTACTCTGTTACTGTGTCTTAAAAAATCGCTACTGTGTCTTTAAAAACAAATACGTTACTGTGTCTTGATTAAAACGTTATGATGTATATATGGAGAGAAAAGTTGTCATAGAACTGCAGAACGTCAAGCGCTACTTCCAGGTAGGCTCCGAGACGGTGAAGGCCCTGCGGGGCGTCTCGTTCAAGATCTACGAGGGCGAGTTCGTCACCATCCAGGGCACGTCGGGCTCCGGCAAGTCGACGCTGCTCAACCAGCTCGGCTGCCTCGACACCCCGACGAGCGGCGAGTATCTGCTCGACGGCGTCTCGGTGCGCACCATGTCGAAGACGCAGCGGGCCCACCTGCGCAACCGTAAGATCGGCTTCGTCTTCCAGAACTATAACCTGCTGGCCAACACGACGGCCGTCGAGAACGTCGAGCTGCCACTGATGTACAACTCCGACGTCTCGGCCAAGGAGCGGCGCGAGCGCGCCATCCGCGCCCTCGAGGCAGTGGGGCTGGGCGACCGCCTCTATCATAAGTCGAACCAGATGTCGGGCGGACAGATGCAGCGCGTCGCCATCGCCCGTGCCTTGGTCAACGACCCCGCCGTGCTGCTGGCCGACGAGGCCACGGGTAACCTCGACACGCGCACGTCGTTCGAGATGCTCGTCCTCTTCCAGGAACTCTATCGCCAGGGCAACACCATCATCTTCGTCACCCACAACCCCGAGATTGCCGAATACGCCAGCCGCAACATCAACCTGCGCGACGGCAAGATCCGAGAAGATACCATCAACGAAAACATCAAGTCGGCCGCCGAGGCGCTCGCAGCACTGCCCAAGCCGCAGGACGACTGATCTTTTTTCCCCGAAATCTCGGAATAACGAAATCTCGGAATAACGAAATCTCGGAATAACGAAATCTCGGAATAACGAAATCTCGAAATCTCGAAATAACGTTATAACGAAATAATCGGAATAACGAGAAAACGAAAATAAGAATCGCTCAATGAATATCTTAAACCTCTTCAAAGTCAGCCTCAAGGCCGTCGCCAACAACAAGATGCGGTCGTTCCTGTCGATGCTCGGCATCATCATCGGCGTGGCTGCCGTCATCATCATGATGTCGATCGGACAAGGCTCGAAGGAGAGCATCCGCAAGGAACTCTCAACCATGGGCACCAACCTGCTCACCATACGGCCCGGCGCCGACATGCGGGGCGGCGTGCGCATGGACCCCTCGGCCATGCAGACCCTGAAGATGGCCGACTATGAGCGCATCATGCGCGAGAAGAAGTTCGTCACGAAGGTGTCGCCCGAGGTGACGGCCAGCGGTCAGGCCATCTATGGCAACAACAACACGACGACGACCGTCTATGGCGAGTCGACCGACTATCTCGACATCAAGCAGTGGACCGTCGAGGACGGCGAGTGCTTCACCGAGGAGGACATCAAGAAGGCGGCCAAGAAGGTGGTCGTCGGCAAGACCATCGTCACCGAGCTCTTCGGCGACGGCGTCGACCCCATCGGCAAGACCATCCGCTTCAAGTCGATTCCCGTCACCATCGTCGGCGTGCTCAAGTCGAAGGGCTACAACTCATGGGGCATGGACCAGGACAACGTCATCATCGCCCCCTACACGATGGTGATGAAGCGCATCGCCGCCCAGACGTGGTTCTCGTCGATCGTCTGCTCGGCCGTCACCGAGGAGCTCAGCGACGCCGCCATCGAGGAGCTGACGCAGATCCTGCGCGACAACCACAAGCTGAAGGAGGAGGCTGCCGACGACTTCACCATCCGCTCGCAGGCCGAGATGATGCAGACGATGTCGTCGACGATGGACACCGTCACCATCATCCTCGTCGTGGCCGCCGCCTTCTCGCTGCTCGTCGCCGGCATCGGTATCATGAACATCATGCTCGTCTCCGTCACCGAGCGCACCAAGGAGATCGGCCTGCGCATGGCCGTCGGCGCCACCGGGCCGGTCATCTCGCTGCAGTTCCTCATCGAGTCGGTGCTCATCTCGCTCACCGGCGGACTGCTCGGCGTGCTCGTCGGATGCTCCGCCAGCGAGTTTCTTGTGCCCAAGTTCGGCATGCCCTCCAGCGTGCCGGCATGGTCGATCTACGTCTCGTTCCTCGTCTGTGTCTTCATCGGTGTGCTCTTCGGATATATCCCCGCCCAGAAGGCCGCCAACATGGACCCCATTGAAGCCATCCGACATGAATAAGCAAAAAATGATACTGCTGCATCTCGCAGCATGGTCCATCTTCTTCCTCGCACCGCTGACCTTCCTCGGCCACGGCCAGGGCTTCAGCCTGCTGCAGTATATGGCGTTCTGCGTCTATCCACTGCTGCTCATGGTCGTCTTCTACGTCAACTACCTGTGGCTGACGCCCCACTACTTCGTACGCGGCGAGAAGCGCTATTACTGGGTGGTCAACATCGCGATGTGCGTCGCCTTTGGCTTCGCGGCCCACTTATGGCTCAACCTTATCCATCATCACGATGCCAGCCGGCCTGACCCCACCTTCTGGAAGTCGGTCTTCTTCATTCTGCGCAACATCTTCAACCTGATCCTCTCCGCCGGCATTGCCACCACCATCCAGCTGGCCATGCGGTGGCACAAGGCTGAGGAGGCACGCCTCAAGGCCGAGGCGGCCCACACTGACGCCGAGCTGCGCAACCTGCGCAACCAGATCAATCCCCACTTCCTGCTTAACACGCTGAACAACATCTACGCCCTCACCGCCATCGACTCCCAAAAGGCGCAGGAGGCCATCCAGCAGCTGTCGAAGCTGCTGCGCCACATGCTCTACGACAATCAGCAGGGCGAGGTGCCGCTGAGTGACGAGCTGGCCTTCCTGGAGAACTACATCAGCCTGATGAAGATCCGCCTGTCGGAGGCCGTCGACATCAGCTTCGACGTCACGGGCGTGACGACCAACCCGACGGTGGCGCCTCTCATCTTCATCTCGCTCGTCGAGAATGCCTTCAAACATGGCATCAGCCCCACCGAGCCCAGCTTTGTGCATATCAACTTTGTGGCCGACGGCCGTCGTGTCGTCTGCAGCATCGAGAACTCTAATTATCCGAAGACGCCCGACGACCGCAGCGGCCACGGCATAGGCCTGCAGCAGGTGCAGCGGCGTCTCGACCTGGCTTACCCCGGCCGCTACGCCTGGCAGAAAGGTGTCGGCAAGGATGGCCACACCTATTGTTCCACACTCGAAATCCAAACGTTATGATCCTCACCTGTGCCATCATCGACGATGAGCCTCTGGCCGCCGGACTGCTGGAGAGCTACGCCAAGAAGACCCCTTACCTCAACCTGACCGGCACCTACAACAGTGCCGTCACCGCCATGCGCGACCTGCGCGAACACCCCGTGCAGCTCCTCCTGCTCGACATCCAGATGCCTGAGCTCAGCGGCATCGAGTTTGCCAAGATCCTGCCGCACGACACGAAGGTCATCTTCACCACCGCCTTCCCGCAGTATGCCGTCGAGGGCTTCAAGGTGAACGCCCTCGACTATCTGCTCAAACCCGTCAGCTATCAGGATTTCCTGCAGGCCACCGACAAGGCCCTCGACTGGTTCTCCGTCGTGCAGAAGCAGCAGACCTACGAGCGCGACCGTTACCTCTTCGTCAAGAGCGACTACAAGCTGCAGCGCATCGCCCTCGACTCCATCGTCTTCATCGAGGGGCTGAAGGACTATGTGCGCTTCTATCTGACGTCGGGCGAGCGCGTCATGTCGCTCATGTCGATGAAGCGTCTCGAGGACTATCTGCCGCGGCCGGAGTTCATGCGCACCCACCGCAGCTACATCGTCCACATGCCCAAGGTGAGCAGCGTCGACCGACTGCGCCTCGTCATGGGCCCGGAGCTCTATATTCCCATCTCTGACAACTACAAGGACGACGTGATGAACTATATCGAGCAGCACACGCTGACCTGATTTTGCCAACTGCACCTGACATTTTCGGCCCCGACGGCCTACACCCTTGATGGGCAAATGCTTAAATTCCGTGAAAACGCGAAATAATTTGCCCGCCGAGGGGCTCATTCTCGTATTTATTTCGTAACTTTGCGGTCTGAAACGACAGAACAAGTACGTTTTATTAAATATCTAAGTATTCAAGTATTATGGTAAGTTACAAAGATTTGGGCCTTGTGAACACCCGTGATATGTTCGCACGCGCCATCAACGGCGGCTACGCCATTCCCGCCTTCAACTTCAACAACATGGAGCAGATGCAGGCCATCATCAAGGCCTCCAGCGACCTGAAGAGCCCCGTCATCCTGCAGGTGTCGAAGGGCGCCCGCAACTATGCCAACGCCACGCTGCTGCGCTACATGGCTCAGGGTGCCGTCGAGTATGCCAAGGAGCTGGGCTGCAAGCACCCCGAGATCGTGCTGCACCTCGACCACGGTGACTCGTTCGAGCTCTGCAAGAGCTGCGTCGACAGCGGTTTCTCGAGCGTCATGATCGACGCTTCGGCACTGCCCTATGAGGAGAACATCGCCCTGACGAAGAAGGTCGTCGACTATGCTCACCAGTTCGACGTGACCGTCGAGGCAGAGCTCGGCGTGCTCGCCGGCGTTGAGGACGAGGTGTCGAGCGCCGTCAGCCACTATACGAAGCCCGAGGAGGTCATCGACTTCGCTACCCGCACCGGTTGCGACTCGCTGGCTATCTCGATCGGTACCAGCCACGGTGCCTATAAGTTCACTCCCGAGCAGTGCACCCGCGACCCGAAGACGGGCAAACTCGTGCCGCCTCCCCTCGCCTTCGACGTGCTCGACGCCGTGATGGAGAAGCTGCCCGGATTCCCCATCGTGCTCCATGGCTCCAGCTCCGTTCCCCAGGAGTATGTCGACGAGATCAACTCGCTCGGCGGCAAACTGCCCGATGCTATCGGTATTCCCGAGGAGCAGCTGCGCAAGGCTGCGAAGAGCGCCGTCTGCAAGATCAACATCGACTCTGACTCGCGTCTGGCCTTCACCGCTGCCGTGCGCCGCGTGCTGCACGACAAACCCGGTGAGTTCGACCCCCGCAAGTACTGCGGTCCCGCTCGCGACGAGATGGAGAAGATGTACAAGCACAAGATCCTTGACGTGCTCGGCTCGGACAATAAGCTGGCTAATCTGGATTAATAATAAAAAAGGGGCTGCGAGGCCCCTTTTTTTTATTGTTATTTCGTTATAACGTTATTTCGGGATTTCGTTATTTCGAAATATCGTTATTTCGTTATATTGAGATATCGATATTCCGGGATTCCGGGATTTCGAAATAACGAGAGAACGAAAAATCATTTCTTCGGCTGTTCGGCGTCGAGCGTCTCGACGGCGCCGGTCAGGGCGTTGAGGCGCAGGCGCGTGGTGAAGCGGTTGTTGAAGAGGGCGCCGCTGAGGAGCTCGACGTTGCCGAACTGCGGTGCGGGATGCTCGGCCTGCTGCAGCTGGTCGATGCCCTGGAAGATGGTGACGCGCATGCGGCCCGGGATATTGACGTAGACGCCGGCCTCGTATTGCTTCTTCTTCTGCTGGCGGGCGGCCTCCTCATCCGTCGGGGGCACCGTCTTGAGGTCCTCCACAGTAATATAATAAGGTGTGCCCGACAGGTCGTCGGCATCCACCAGCCCGTAGATCTGCGACAGGCGGAAGAGCAGCTGGCGGTCGCAGGGCGTGTCGGGGGTGACGATGATCACCTGCTCCGTCGTGTCGCGAAGGGTCGTGCCGGCGAAGAGCGACGTCAGTGCGCGGTCCTGCTCGTCAAGCTGCTGCAGCATGAGTCGCAGCTGCTGGCCGTCCTTCGGCATGAAGTCGGCCTGGCCCTTGATGAGCAGCGAGCGGTTCTCGCGCAGGTCGTAGATCTCGCGGGCCGTCAGCTCCGCCATCTTCGCCGTGCTGCCAGCGGCCAGAATCTCCTCGGTCAGGTAGCGGCGCGGGTCGGGGAGGCTCTGCGGCAATGCCGCAGAGAACCGGACGGGAGCGTCGGCGTCGTCAGCGTCTAGGGCTTCTGCGGGCGTGTTGATGGCCAGCAGGCGGCCGTCGTCAGCGAGCCGCACGTTGACGGCTGCCGTCTTGGGGTTGAACTTCAGGGCATAGCCCTTCGTCGTGTCGGCCACGGCGATGGCCTGCTGCGTGATGCTGAGCACGCGGTGGCTGACTGACGGCTCCTGAGCGACGTCGCTCAGCCGCAGATATTTCTGTGCGTAGCGCGAGAAGTCGCCGGGCGTGTAGGTCGTCTTCTCTGTCAGCACGCTGATGCGCACGGCCGTCTTGGGCAGGAAATAGACGGCGCCCTCGCTCGTAGCGCCCGGCTTATACTGCGCCAGCTGCGTCTGAGCCGTCGCACCGATGGCGGCCATCATCAGGCAGCCAGCCAAATAAAATCTTCGTATATTCATTTCAGTCTATTATTTAGCGGAAGCAAATTCTTCACTCTTCACTTTTCACTCTTCACTCTTCACTTTTCACTTTAAGAAACGCCTTCGGCAGATACTGTATCAGGTCAGAGGCGATGAGACTCTCCTGCCCCAAGTCTTGGGCAGCCAGGTCGCCGGCCAGCCCGTGCAGATAGGTGCCCAGGATGCAGGCCTCGCGCTGCTGATAGCCGCGTGCCAGCAGTCCGCAGATGATGCCCGTCAGCACGTCGCCGCTGCCCGCCGTGGCCATGCCGGCGTTGCCTGTGGGGTTGAAGGCGATATGTCCGTCGGGCATGCAGATGGCCGTGTAGCGGCCCTTCAGGACGACATAGCCCTGCAGCCGCTCCGCCAGCCGGCGCGCCTTCGTCAGCCGTTCATACGAGTCGACGCAGAGGCCCTCCATGCGGTCGAGCTCCTTGGCGTGGGGTGTGAGGATGATGCCCTTGGGCAGCTGCTGCATCCAGGCATGCTTAGCCGCAAGGATGTTCAGTGCGTCAGCGTCGGCCACTGCCGGACACTGTGCGCGCCGCAGCTGTGCGATCATGGCGATGGCCGTCTGCTCCGTCGTGCCCAGTCCGGGCCCTATGGCCAGCGCCTGGAAGTCGTCCGTCGGCACGGGCTCAGAGAAGATGGTCTCCTCGCGGTCCAGATGGAGCACCGCCTCAGGAGCCAGCGACTGCAGGATGGCGGCGTTGCGCTTCGGCGTGTGCACCGTCACCTTGCCCGCCCCTGCCCTCAGACAGGCCCTCGTGGCGAGGACGGCGGCGCCCGCCATGCCGTAGCTGCCGCTGACGATGAGGGCGTGGCCCATCGTGCCCTTGTGGGCGAACGGGTCGCGGGGCCGCAGCATGGCGCTGATCTCGTCGGCCTCGGTGATGGTCCACTGCGCGTCCATCTTGTCGATGGCGTCAGGGCTGAGTCCGATGTCGAGCACCTCCACCTCGCCCGTGAACTGCTGGTTCTCGGCGAAGAGGAAGCTGAGCTTCAGCTGCTGGAAGGTCAGCGTCAGCCGCGCGCGGATGATGTTGGCCCGGACGTTATACGTGTTGTCCTCGCTCATCAGGCCCGACGGCAGGTCGATGCTGACCACCTGGGCCCCCGATGCGTTGATATACTTCACCAGCGAGGCGAAGCCCCCCGCCAGCGGTTTGTTAAGCCCCGAGCCGAACAGTCCGTCGACGACCAGCGTCGCCTCGTCCAGGTGGGGCGGGTCGAACTCCTGCGTCACCTCCGTCATCTGGTGGTTCTTGCGGTCCGTCAGCCGTTTGCGCATCTCAGCGCAGTCGGCCGACAGGCTCCCCGTGATGTTGAAGAGGTAGGTCGCGACCGCGTAGCCCTTCTCCTGCAGCAGGCGGCTGACGGCCAGCGCGTCGCCCCCGTTGTTGCCCGGTCCGGCAAAGACGACGACGGGCACGTCGCGGTCCCACCGCTGTGCGATGGTCCTGACCAGTGCGCGTGCGGCCCGCTCCATGAGGTCGGCCGAGCGTATGGGCTCATGCTCTATCGTATATTTGTCCAGCTCACGTGTCTGGGCGCTGTTGAATATCTTCATAGCGTCTGCAAAAGTACAAAAAAAGTTTCAAACTCGGCTGACTTTTGCTAAAGAAAATTTCCGACAACCTATTTTTCTTCTTGTCCGCAGGATGTTCGGAAAGAAAACCGTGAAAAAAATTGGCCGCCGTCTTTTTGGGGGGAAAACAATTTTTTTGGAAAGCAATTTCTTGGGGGAAAACAATTAGAAAGAATTAGAAAGAATTGCTTCCAACAATAACAAATAATAATTTTTTCTCACAATATTTTTTTTCATAATATTTTGTTCTCATTGTTGACTGGAGTTTTTTCTCATTCTTTCTAATTGTTTTCCCCAAAAAATGTTTTCAAATAAAAAAACTTATCCATGTTTTTATTTGTCTGCGACGCTACATGTAATCTTCATGAATGGGCCATGTAATCATTTCATATAATAACTCAACTATCGCAAGCATGCGAAAAACCTTGATTTTTAGTCGCCTACGGCGAGAAATCCTTCAAATCTGAACAAATCAAACAAAATCTGCTTTGGAAG
>OCTW011427198.1_pt1 | contig 12406 bp, 12 predicted proteins | sample 1539671 | NCBI WGS metagenome assembly OCTW01 (sample SAMN02144230, study PRJEB22623) | gut metagenome | biome: sheep rumen | host: Ovis aries | place: New Zealand | reverse complement strand
AAGACATCTTCACATCCTACTTCTTTTAATGTATCTTGCAAATCAGCTATTAAATTTCTTAAATAAGATTTATGATCTTCTTCCCATAATATGGCATTAAGTTCATTTATATTAGATGAAGATCCTTCTCTATCAACAAGATAGGCAAATAATTCTTTTGATTTTTGTCTATGAAATTTTAAAGGAATTCCATCTTTGAAAACTTCAAAATTTCCAAAACATTTGACTTGTAATGGTTTTGTCTTCTTTAGTTCAATATTATATCTTAATCCTTCAATTTCATTTTTAACTTTAACTTCTGTAACTGGTTTCATTACATATCCTGATGCATGTAATTTATATGCATCAAGTGCGTAATTATCATATGCAGTAACAAAGATAATATTAACTTGTGGATTTATAGCCTTTAATTTTTTTGCAAGAATAATGCCATTAATTTCAGGCATTTCTACATCTAGAAATGCAATATCTATTTTCTCATTAATCATCTCATTATAAGCCTTTTTAGGATTAGTATAACAATAATATGTTGCATCCGGCATTATTTTTCTACAAGTTTTTTCTAAACGAATTAATTGTAATTCCTCATCATCAACTAATAAGATTTTCATAAGACACCTCACTTCTTTAATGTAACTGTTATTTTAGTACCAACATTCTTTTTACTAATAATGTTTAAATCTCCTTCACACGTATGACTAATACGATAACTTATATTTTTTAATCCAAAATGTACATTTTCATCAAAATCAATTTCATTTAAATCAAATCCAATACCATCATCTTTTACCTCAATGACATAGCTTGAATCAGTTTCATAAGTGGTTAATGTAACTGTTCCACCTTCAATTTTTTTCAAAATTCCATGTTTAATAGCATTTTCAACTAGCGGTTGAATTGTTAGAGGTGGAATTGAAAAATCTTTTGTGCCTATATCATAAATAATATGTATTCTATCCTTAAATCTCATCTTTTCTAATGAAACATATGTTTCTATATGTTTCAATTCATTTTCAAATGGAATAAGTCTTGTCTCTGTTAAAGATGATAAGTTTTTTCTTAAATATTCTGTAAAATCATCTAATGACTTTTGAGCCTTATCTGGATCAATACTAATAAGTGTTGAAATAGCAGATAGTGAATTATATATAAAATGTGGTTGAATTTGAGAAATCATAAGCTTTACATGTGCTTCTTTATTCTTTTCTTCTTGTTTGGATAATTCTATGTTTTTTTCAACATTTGCAAAGAAGAATAAAATTTCAACTGTTATAATAATAGATACATAACCTATCGCATATCCACTATATATATTTTGGAAAATAATAGCTAATACAGGTAGCAAGCAATAAATTATAAATGCTGCCTTTTCTCTTTTTTTAAGTTTTTGAGTAATTGTTGTAACAAGTATTATTACTGAAAACATTATGAATTCATATCCTTGTGATATGAACATTGTTTTACTTCTTATATATTCCCCATTTTGAGAATAAAAATATATCGATGTTGGAATATTTATAATATCTGTTATTACAAATATCGCAAACAAGATATTATTTAATAATGATAATCTTTTATTTAATTGATTAGATAAATTAATATAGCTAACCATATATTTGAACAAAATATAGACTTCTATATTGTTCATAATATAAAAGGATGTATAGAAAGCCATTATTAAATTATCACTAGTATAAAAATTTTTAATTATGTTAAAAATTAAATAAATTGAAAAATGGATTACATTAAATATCATAAATACTAAAAGCCATTTTTCGTCAGCTCTTTTATTTTTCTTAATTATTAAATTAACAATGTGAATTAAAAATATCATTATTCCTATTCCACATATTGTTATTTTTATTCCCGCATTCGCATTCATTATTTATCCCCACCTTAATAAATATCTACTTTCTATTTCTAGTGAATAATGCATTTCTTAAAGAATGAAATATATATATAATAATTTATTAATACCCATACTCATATTATACACTTTTTTGTCGAAAAAGTGCAACTATTATCATTTAAAAAACAGGTAATTCTTGAAACACAACAAAAAAATCCTATAAACTTTTACATTTTTTGTAATTGTTTATAGGATTTATATTTTATTCTTCTTTAAAATCAGCTATTTTTTTAGCTAATAAATCAATCTTATAATAATCAAAATAATCTACATCAATATCTACTTCAAATGCACCCTCATCACCTACATAAGTTTGTCCTTGTGGTTTAACAACATGCATGTATGAAGAATTAGCAATTATTTGTCCATTTGGTAATACCATACTTCTTAGTACACATTCTCCACCACCAGCTTTATTACCCATTATTTTTGCAACATTTTGTGCTTGGCAAAAGAAAGGATATGCAGTACCACATGAGAACGCAACAGGGCTTGTTAAAAGATAAAAATTGAATTTATTTCCATATGAATCTTTTTCATCATATTTTCCATCATTATTTGTATCTACACGTAAAGTATCTTTATATATACTATTTGCTAGATTATCATAGAAATATTCATATCCATAATTATCTTTAGATAGTAAAGCTATTAACTTACCCATAATTTCGGCATCTCCACCACTATTAATAGACATGTCAATAATTACGTTTTCTACTCCACCTTTTTTATCTATTTCAACAAGATTACATTTGATTTTGAAATATGTATCTACTAATGCTAAATCTTCATCTTTTTGTCTTTTCTTATCTTTAGTTAAATAATCAGATGTATCATCAAATTCATCTAATGTAATCATTGCGGTTTTACCATCAGTTGAATATCTTACACCATTCTTTTCTAATGATAATGATTTATATACACTATTTCTTTCTTTTTTTAATGAATTACCTAAGATTACTCTATCTGCAGACATACTTTGAGGAATTTCCATATCAGAAACTTCTCCCCATGGTAAGCTTTCTTTAATTAATACTGTATGATCATCATCAAGACCACTGATTAAACAGCTTAATCCATTAGCTCTATCTTTAGCACTACTACTATTTAATAGTTTTGAATAACTAAAAGCTTCAAAATATGTAGACATCTTATCTCCAATTCCCTTTTGAGCTCTTAATCCATAAAAATTATCAAACATGAAATAAAAATAATTTTTATTATAATCTATTAAATATTGTGGCATAGTTTCACTAGTATAATTTTTCATTTCTTGATAAGCTGTAGTCTCTTCTAATTTTTCATTTTCATATTTTTGAAGGCTTAAAGCTTTATAATCTGAAAATGATAGAATAGATTTATAATTATAAAAATTTCTATTTGTATGAAGTGGTTGTATAACAGAGTCAAGCATTGCAAATGGAAAATATGTTTTATCTTTTTCTCTAAAGACTTTAAATCCATATCCTGAATAATTAATATTATATTTCTTTTCTCCGCTTATTAATTCTACTTTGTGACTCAATTCTAAACTTGATGATGTTAGATCAGTTGAATCATTAAATGATCTTATTACATCTTCCATTCTTCCATTTACTGTAATATTTGATTTAGCTAAATCAAATTTATAATAAACTTTTGTTTCTTTATTAGAATAAACTAAATCAATATAATCATTTTTATCTGAAAAAGAAGCTTGATTATAAAGTTCTTCTCCAAGTAAAGCTGAATAACTTACAATATCAATATATGGAATATAATCTTCTCCTTCTATGAATTTAAGTTTTAATTTAGTGTTATCTTTATATGTACTATATTTAATTACATTTTGACTATCTGCACTATAATCTCTTAGAGATATTACACTAACATCTTTTTCAAAAGTTTTAAATCCAGTATTACCTGAACATGCAATAAGTGCAAAAAGTGTTAGTAGTGGCAAAAATATTTTGAATAATTTTTTCATATAAACCCTCCAATTCTTTTATATTATACAAAATTGATTGCCACAAATTTGCCACAATATAATTTAATTTTTTATATATAAAAAGGCCGTATAAAGCTATACGGTCTAAATTAAAATTTATTAATTACAAGTTAATATCATCATTTACCTTTTTTAGCATCATTTACACTTGAATAAGGTTCCCAATTGTGCGCATTTGTATTTGTTTTAAGACTAAATTTTAATTCAAATGCTGCAAATTTATATTCATTGAAGTCAATAGAATTATTAAATTTTGTATCGAATGAACCTTTTACAACTAATTCAATATCTTCAATTAGATTATCTGAAACCTTTACTATTAATTTACATTTATTAATTTCTAATGAATCTTCATTAAAATCTCCAAACAATTTGATTTGTTGGTTTGTTTTATTTAATGGATCTATATTCACACTTTCATTTATATAATTCAATATATTTTTTATTGAACTATTATCTAATGTTATTGAATATGTTGAATTGTTTCCTGATATATCTTGTACAAATTTATAATGATTAACACTAGTAAATACTCCTAGCATATAATATAAATCATTATCATTTACTTTATAATTATTAATTTTAATAGCATTATCTTTTAAAACTTTCTTTTCAATAATATACGCATCATTATTAGATAAAATAGTTTGGAATATATGTATATCATCTAAATCAGCATATTTATATAAATCACCATTTTTAAAATCTGAATCAATTTCAACATCATTAATGAAGTAAGAATTAGTATCTCCTACTTTTCTTCTAGTTGACCCTTTAACTGTTGCGTCTATTGAATTTGATCCATCAAAATTAACTCCTGTATTCATTTTAAAATCATAACCTGAATGTTCTAAGTCTTTATATTGACGTATATAACTATCTAATTTGTTTTTAACAGTAGTTAAATCTTTAGAATCAATATATACACCTTCAACTTTTGGAGTATTAATAACAGTATTCTTATCTATATTTTTGATATTCATTTCATAATTTAAATTAAAAATAATACCTTTTACATTTATAGAAATATTATATTTATATTTGCTTATATACCCATTTGCAAATGAAACAATACTTGTAGCATTAATATCATTTATAGGAATTTTTTTAAATGCAGCTTTTACAAAAGGATTAGATAGATAATCACCAATTTTACTAGCGATTGTTGAAAAATTTAAAGTTGTTAAAATTTCATATTCACTAACATTTTCAGTTTTCTTTAGATTAGTAATATCTTTATCATCAAAAGTAAATATAGCTTTATTAAAAACATTAAATTCAGTCTTTCTTTTTTCATTGACTTGATTAATTGAATAATCATTTATAGAACCATCACTATCAAATTCAACTTTTGTATAAATACTATCAGATTGAAATGATGTTTGTGAACCATCAAAAAATAATAATCCTGAATTTTGATGAGTATCTAAAAATGAAGTTTTTAAATCTTTATTATATTTAGTGTTTCCTATAGTTGTTCCTTCTAACTTTAAAGCTAAATATTTAACATTAGCTAAAATGTTATAATCAAATTCAAATGAAGAAACAGTATCACCTACTGTTCTTTTTCTAGCTTCTAAAAATGCTTCTTTAGGTTCTAAAAACTTAGGATATAATACCAAATCACTATCTACTGTTAGTGGAAAAGAAACATTTTCATTAAAGGATTTATCCTTATACCATCCCATAAAACAATAATTTTCTTTTTCAGGATCATTAGGAGCTACTAATTCCTTGCCTTTTTCTACTTCTACACTAGAAATATTAGTCCCATAAAATTCAACCTTATATTTTGAATTTACGACTGTTGTTTCTCCACATGAAATAGTTGAAAATACAACAAATATAAAAATGATTAAACTAAATAATTTTTTCATAATATACTCCTTCTATAATATTATTAAAATTAATCGTTTGTTTCACAAAGCATTAAACATCCTGCTATACCAGAAACAAAAAATATACAACAAATCTTATAGCCAAAAGAAACTCGCTCGTTGCATCTAGTTTTTCTAAAATAATATGATGTCATAGGAATTACCCATATTATTGGAATAATTAAACACACCCATGCTATACAAGAAAGTACCAAAAAGAATTTAATACCTGCCCTTAAATCATTATTAGTTCTATTAGAATTAGCTACTTTATTATTATCTTTATTCTCATTAGAATTAAGATAATTATATCCATGAACAGATGTACCAACTTTAGTCCCACAATAAGGGCAAATCTGCGCAGAACTAAATAAAGAGTTCCCACATTTTTTACAATATTTCATTATTACTCCTCCATATTTATTGTTATCTTTAATATAACCCCCCCCCCGCATTTTGTCAAGAATTTTGAAAAAATCATTTATATGTCTGTTGTGCTATTAATAAAGTAGACACTAAAGGGGTAAAAGTAAACACTATGATATAATATGTATACACAACCCCTAGGGGTTGGCGCCACAAGAATTTTAAAAGGAGACAGAACAGGCAATGAAATATACATTAGAACAAAGATTAGCTATTGGATTAGAGATATATTCTAAATCTATAACAATTTATGAAGCAGCTAATAAGTATGGTATCAATATTTATACTGCTAGAGATTATATGAGGCTTTATAGAGATACAAACGGTTTACCACCAATGACCGATAATGAACCTAATTCTGAATCTCAAAAGCAACAAAAAAAGAAACCTAATTTCGTTAGTTATGATGATTTAGAAGATATGTCTAAAGATGAATTGATTGATCAAGTTATAAAAGCAAGAGTTGAGGCTGAACGAGCAAAAAAAGGATACACTGTGAAAGGAAGTGGTCAGGAAAAGGAATTCATCAGTTTAAAGAATCAGAATTTGAAATAGTATACAAATTATCATCAAAATATCCAGTTCAAAAATTATGTAAAATAATGGATGTTAACCGCAGTAGTTTTTATAAATGGAGAAATAGAATGAATAAACCATCAGATAAAATAATAAAAAGAAATGCAGATATTGCCTTATTCAAGGAATATCATGATAAATATCCAACTCATGGATATAGATGGCTTAATGCCAAAATTAAGCTTGATTTAGGCGTTATATATTCTGATAACTACGCCCAAAGGTGTTGTAAATTTGCCGGTATTAGAAGTGTTTCTAAAAGATGTAAATATACAAAACCAGGTCAAAAGAATAAAATATATGCCAATTTATTATTAGCTGATTTATCAGTTAATAGACCATTTCAAGTTATAGTATCGGATATGACTGCATTTTGGTGTAATAGCACATACTATGAACTAACACTATATATGGATCTATTTAATAACGAAATAGTATCATATGCAATATCAGCTAAAAAAGGAGATAGAACGACTTATATTAATGGGCTAAATGATTTAATAGAAAAGAAAAAAGAATATAAAGACCTTAAATTGATTTTGCACACCGATCAAGGGTCCGTATATTCTTCTCTTAGCTATAATGAGCTACTACCATTATATAATATCGAGCACTCTATGTCTAGAGCAGGTACACCTACAGATAATGGTGCAATGAAATCTATTAATGGTTGGCTTAAGGAAGAATTATTCAATGATTTTAAAATTAAAGAGTCGGATGAACCGACTCAAATAGTTGATAATTATATTAAATATTTTAATGAAGAAAGACCCTCGTATTCTCTAAATTATTTAACACCTAAACAATTTAAAGAAATATTTTACCCCTTAAATAAATAAACGTGTCTACTTTCTCTTGACTAGTGCATTCATTTGTTTTAATTCTATCCTAAAGAAAAAAAGTCTATCTAGTATTACCTAGATAGACTCATAGAATGAATTAATTTTTATTATCTTTTGAGTTATATGTTAATAAAGCTTGAACTTTAATTTTTGAATTATTACCTTCATTAGCTCCAGTTATTATATTTAAATCTGGATATAAAGTTTTTAATTTAATCACAAAATATTCTATATCTTGAAGCTTTGAAACTTTAGAAATATATAATATACAATCAGTAGGTTTCTTATCACTAATTTTTTTAATAATTAGTTCATCTTTCATATTATTAAGATATTGAGATATAGCACCAACAACTTCACCATTTGATATATTGATGAAATCATCTAAATCTACATTAATATCTCCATTAGTATTAATAATTTCTTCTAAATCATTAACAAAATTACACTTAACTAAGCCATCATAGAATTTTTCACTAAACTTTTCTTTTAAATTCATAACTATTTCCTTTAAATATTATTTATATATTATGCTAATGATAATTTTGTTTTTAAGAAATTATCAGCATTATGGAATACTGCATTCTTTTCTGCAGCCTTATTATCATCATGTGTTTTAAATAAACTTAAATCGCAATCACTCTTTAGATCAATATATTGTTCAATATATGAATCATATAATTTTTGAGCTTCAGGATCATTAGAATTCTTTACTAAAGACATTAATATAGATGTCTTTGCAAGAGACATTGCCATTTGATTTAAAGTAAGTGATTTAAATTGTTTACGAACCATAAGCTTTTGTTCTAAAGTTAATGCTCCATATGAAATTCCACCTGCAGTTAATCCTAAAGCTAGAGGTTCAATTGCAGCAACTGCAAGACACAAAGGTAATGCAATTGAAGTATATAATAAGTGTGTGCCTACAGGTAATGTAGCACTTGTTGCAGCTACAGCACCAAATGCTACTATTCCACCATAAATTAATAATGGAGCCGCAACAAGTGATCCTACCATAATTGCTACTTTAACATTTGTTGATTTATCATATGAAATATTTTTATATGCATCTTTAATTTCTTTTTCTAAGTTTTTAATATCATCATAATTTAGATCAAATAATTCTGCCACTTTTCCAAATGTTTGTTTATTCATCTCATAATTAATAGTTGAATCTAAGATTACATTCATTAAGAATTCAGTACGAGCTACATGATATACATCTTTTTCAAAAATTGTCTTTGATAAATCTTTAGCACTTAAATAATCATCTAAATAATATTTTTCTTCTTCTGCCTTTTTAGTTAAATTATCTAATATTGATTTCTTTAAATTATAAGCTTCTAAATGTTTTTCATAATTATCTTTATTAGAAAAATTATTTAATTTCTTTCCTAATTTAGAAAATACATTTTCAGATTTTCCAATTAATGAAGGTTGATATTTTTTATATTCTTGTTCTTCATAAACTAAATCTTCATTAATTCTAATTCTTTTAATGTAATAATCTAGCTTCTTTACCATATTAATAGCTTTTGATACATCTTTTTCAATATTTTCCATATTAATTCTCCTTAATTTTTTCATCAATATATTGATTTAATAATTCAATATTAATTTTCTCTTTATTATCTATAATTTTATTAAACAAAGTAACTAACTCTTTATTTTCATCAAGTTTTAATTTATCAGTTAATGAATTATCGCTTGATGTAAATATATTATTTGTATAATTATATATTTCGTTTTTAACTAAACATTTTTCTATAAAATCAAATAATTCTTTATATTTAATTCCTAATTCAGTATCATTCGCTTCATACATTTCTTTATATTTATATAATGTAGGTCTAGATACATTTATTAATCTAGCTAATTCTGATACTGTAATTAAATCGGGTATATTTCTCATTCAACCACCTCTTACAATTATATTTTACACTTTTTATGTAAAATGTAAATACATTTTTACACATTTTTTGTAAAAAATTAATTTTTATTTAAAATTTCAAAATAGAGCAAAAGCATAAGTTTGATCATTTTCAACTTACACTTAGATTATAAAATTTTCGATTGGATTTACAAGCAATTGCTAAAAGAAAAATAAGCTTCAGTAAAATAGAAGTAATTTAGTTTATCTAAATAGATATCCAGTTAACTACTAATATTTATTCATTGAACTCATTCATAAAAAAGATGGCATCAATTTGTTTTTGATACCATCATTATCGCTTTATATTAACTCGACTTATTTTACAAATTATTTTAGCGAAAGCATACATACATTCTCAACGTGAGCTTCAAAATTTTTAGAAGTGCTCCACATTTTAAATTAATAATTTAATTGATTTTTTTATTATATTGCTTCTAATATAATTATATCTATTTTTGTCATCTATAGTTTTTTCAACTAGACTCTTCTTTTTTTGTGAATTATCTGAAACTAATAATAAAGCCATACCTGATTTATTCATTATTTTCAAGCATGAATAAAAAGCTGCAGTTTCCATTTCAATTAATTTAGCTTTTGTTGCTAATATTTCATCCATATGAGAATATTCTAATAAAATACTATCTGTACAAAAAACTTTTTCTTTTAAAATATTTATATCATTAGATTTTAACATTTCAATATTTTTATCAATTTCATCTAAATTATATGGAATAATTTCACTTCCGTACATTTTTTTCTCAAATTGCTTTTTAAAAAAAGGAGTTACTCCATCAAACGAAATACATTTTGAAGGTGTTACTAATGATGCAATTTCTATGCTTTTATCAATAGAACCAACTGCCCCTATAAAAAATATTTTTTTAATATTTGCATTAGTAAGACATAACATACAATCTGTTAAATTAGAAGCTCCACTACCACATTGAATATATGCTATTTTTAAATTATCAGTATATATTTCATAGCTAGAAATATATGGACCCTTTTTTAATAAAATAATATTATCTTCATCACCAAATATTTTTTCAGGATACCATGATGGTGCAATAATTGCACAATCATAATATGTTTCCTTATGAATGCCATAAACAGCAAATAAAATATCATCTATTAAATTAACTTTTTCTGCTTTTTTTATAACATCTTTAGCATCTAAATAATCTTCATCATCATATAATAATTCTTCAAATGGGACTTCTAATGCTAAAGCTATATTCTTAAGCTTATCTAATGTTATTCCATATCCGTTTTCTATCTTATAAAAAGCACTTCTATTAGAATATCCTAATCTACTTGCCATATCATCTAAAGTTAGATTTTTAGATAATCTTATTTTTTTTATTCTTTCACCTAAAGTCATTTTACTTATTCTCCTTTGGATAATTTAATAATATATTTAATTTATTAAAATATTCTATTTCTTTTTCTGAAGGATTATTACTTAAACGATTCTTAAATTTATCATATTCTTCTTTTGCATGCTTTAATGCCTCTTCATGAGAAACTAAGCCTTTTCCAGATAATATATCTTTTCTATTCATTTTAATGAAATAGTCTAATTGATTTATCCAATCTACCATCTTCATTGGATGTTCTTCTAAAAGTAGTACCTATATTACTTTTAACTCTATATCCAACAGCAATAATCATATCTAATTTATAGTATTTCATTTCATAAAATTTACCATTAGAAGCAAGTGTTCGAAAATTCCGAACAGTTGCGTTTTATTCTAATTCACCATCATCTAAAGCAGTAGTTCGATAAAATCGAACAACTGAATTTTTATCTAATTCCTCTTCCTTTAATATATTATTTATATGGAAACTCATTGTTGATTTTGAAATATTAAATAACTCACACAACTGTTTTTGGCTTAGCCATACTGTATTATTTTCAATTTTTACTTCAATTTTATCTTTTCCATCCTCAGTTTTATATATTACAATATTGCCCATTTTCTCATCCATAATATCACCAATTCTTTCTAACAATATTATGTCATGTTTATTATTCATAAACAACGTTTAGTTTACTCTTTGTAAACATCGAGAACAAATAAAATTCCTATGATTAATTTACCATAGGATTTGCTATTATTTACTGTGGAGCACTCCTAAAGATACCAAACATACTGTCTCAACATGTGTCTTTGGAACCCGCAAATAAGCTATCACTTTTTTTAATAAATTTAGTTTATCTAGAGTAACATCACAGAAATATTATAAAATATAGAAATAAAGGATGCCAGTTTTTGAAACGAATATCATTCCCTTTGCTTTTTTGGCATCCTTAAATTATATTATTCAATTATTTAATTTCCCAATGTCCATTTTTAGCATTTCCAACTCTAGTTATATCATCGCTCGCAGCAATAATTCTTTGCACTGTTTTTTTAGACTTACCAATTTTATCAGCCATTTCTTGTAAAGATATTTTAGAATTACTTCTAATTAGTTGTTTTATAACATTTAAATCATCATGGACATTATCGTGGACATTATCGTGGACATTGTCCTCAAAGCCTGTTTTGTCAAATGGTATTGTTACATCAATAAAATTATCCATAAATTCATAAGAATCAATTCCGTACTTTTCCACCACAGTAGGAACTCCATGACCACTTTCTTCACAAAAATCACATTTAATAAAGATATCCATTAATGCTTTGTTAACTGGTTCACTTACTCCTCTTAAGAATTTATCTTTAGTTAAAGATTTAGGTATTCCACCTTGTGATTCAATTACTAATCTATCTTCATAAATATACACACCAGGATGATTACTTACAGCCCATTTATTATGGACACAAGCATTAACCCATGCTTGTTCAAACG